>Ga0272449_1000643_pt1 | contig 40275 bp, 41 predicted proteins | sample YNPCB0241_FD_198679 | JGI IMG/M metagenome (GOLD analysis project Ga0272449, IMG submission 198679) | Hot spring sediment microbial communities from Yellowstone National Park, WY, United States - YNP-CB-024-1 | ecosystem: Environmental > Aquatic > Thermal springs > Hot (42-90C) > Sediment...
CCACCCGGTCGTCCTCCGAGAGGATGCCGGCCTCGCCCATGCGGTGGTAGTCCTCCACCGTGAAGCGGCGCCTTGCCAGCGGTAAGGACATAACGTGCCCCCCTGCCGTATCGTTCGACGGGGAATTTTGCCCTCAGAAAGCTATCCCGTTATCGGTACAGCCGGTTGCAATCCCCGTCGTTTCGCCTCCAGTATAACCCTGCCCCGCGGGCCGGTCAACCCCGCCGGGGCGGACCGCGCCGTTTAAACCGACCCGGTCCCCGGCACCCGGTAGTGCCGGACGGGGCCTGGCGGCTGCCGTGTCGCTCCGTCGGGACAACCGCAGCCCGCTACGCCGGGCCGGGCCCTTGGGACCGCGGTCGGGGATAGCGCGCGGTAGCGGCTCGTGCGGCCGTTTCGAGGGCTGACGGTCGGGTAGACCACGGGCAGGCCCGGCGCGTTCCGATCGGTGTTGCGCGGCCGGAGGGGCCCCGTTATACTGGTAGACGGGAAGGCCAGATGGTGGTGACCTTCTACGAAGGCAACCGGGGGAGTAGCCCCGTGATAATGGTAAACGGGAGAGCCGGGTGAAGCCGGGGCGCGGCGGCGGGCTATGTCGGACCCGAACCGAGCGGGGTGGAGAGGGTGCCGGAGCAGGACGGAAAGAAGGGCATTTCCGGGGGGTCGGAGGACCGATCCGGGGAAGTCGCGGGGCGCTGCGAGCAGTTGCGGCTTTTCGAGCTTGGCTCCGGGGAAAAGGACGGGCGGGAAACCGGAAAGGGCCCTGGCGCCGGGGAGGGCGGTGCACCCGGCGCGCGACCGGGGGCTTATTCCGGCCCCGGTACGTCGGGCCGCCGGCGCGACGCAAGGAGGACTATTCCGCCTGCGGTGCGGGAGGCCGCCGCGTTCATAAGATTCCTGTCCCGGGTGGGGATGCTTGAGACGGCGCTGGGGATCCGGGGGCGGGCACCCGCGACCCGGGGGCGGGCGCGGACGCCGCGTGCCGCGAGGCGCGGGTACCCGCGGCTCGCGCAGGTCGAGGGAGGCGCTGCGGAGGCTAGGTCCTCGGTTGCCGGGGGCGGAGTGCCTGGACCGCGCAGGGCCCGGGCTGCCCCGCCGTCCGCTTCGGAAGAGGAACACGCGCGGCCGGGCCGGCGGGTTTCCGCAGGTCGGCCCGCCGCGGGGTCCCGGGGCCGCAAAGAGGGCGGGTCGGCGGCAGCGGATCCCCGGGCCGCCCTGGCGACCCGGGAGCTGCGGCCGCGGGAGCCCGGTTCCGGCCCGCCCCGCCTTGAGGCGCCTGGAGCGGAGCCCGGCCCGCCGGGCCAGGTGCCGCGTGCCGCAGAGCCAGGGCCCGATGCGGGTGAACGCCATCACCGACCGCCCTCCGCAGAGTCGCAGCCCGCCGCCGGGGGTGCCACCCCTGCTGCGGAATCGGGGCCCGGTGCCGGGCGCGTTCGGCCTGCCGGCACCGGGGCGGGGGCCGGCGGGGTTGCCGCGGGCCCGGAACCCGCGGCTCCGGCGGCCCCGGTTTCCGAGATTGCCGTGACGGTGAGGTTTGCCCCCGGCGCGGCGGAGCCGGTTCTGGCCGCGGTGGAGGGCGGCCGTGCCGGCCGTCCGGAGGATCTGGACCTGCGCCGCCGGGCCCTGGCTCTGGCGGCCAGTCCCGGGTTCGACGTGCTCCTTTCCCTTTCCGTGACCCGCGGCGTGGAGCCCCTGGATTACCAGCTGGCCACCGTGCGGCACGTGTTGAAGCACCTGCGGGGACGGGCCCTGCTCTGCGACGAGGTGGGGCTGGGCAAGACCGTCGAGGCGGGCCTGATCATGATGGAATACCTGCTGCGCGGGCTCGTGCGCCGGGTGCTCGTGCTGACGCCGCCCTCCCTGGTGGCCCAGTGGCAGGAGGAAATGCGCGCCAAGTTCAACCTGGACTTCGTGACCCACGACGAGGAGCGCTTCAGAGCCCGGGCCGACGCCTGGAGCCACTTTCCCCGCATCATCGCCTCCCTGGACACCGCCAAGAGGGAGCCCCACCGAAGTCAGGTGGTGGCCGCGGAGTACGACCTGGTGATCATCGACGAGGCCCACCACTTAAAGAATCGCCAGACCCGGGCCTACCGGCTGGCCGCGGAGCTCAAGAAGAAGTACATTTTGCTCCTGACGGCCACCCCGGTTCAGAACGACCTGGAAGAACTCTTCCACCTTATTACCCTGCTCGCGCCCGGGCAGCTGGAAACCGTGGCTTCCTTCCGGCGCAAGTACATCAGCCCGAAGGACAGGCTCCGGCCGCGCAACCCGGAGGAGCTGAGGCGCCTGGTGCGGGAGGTCATGGTGCGCAACCGGCGCGGCAGCGTGGGCGTGGCCCTGGGCCGCAGGCACGCGGAGGTCGTGCGGGTGCGGCTTGCGCCCGACGAGGAGGCCTTTTACCGCCGGCTGACGGATTTCGTGCGCGGGCACTACGGTGCCGAAAGGGCGGGCGCCGCGAAAGGCCTGGAGCGGTTCGTGCTGAAGACCCTGCAGCGGGAGGCGGGGAGCAGCGTGGAGGCGGCCCTGCAGACCCTGCGGAAGATGGCCGCCGGCGAGGCCCACCCCATTCCCCTGCGGGAGGCCATGGCGGCCCTGGCCCGCGAGGGCGAGGGGGTCAGGGGGCGCGCCAAGGCCGAGGCCCTGGTGGCGCTGCTGCGCCGGATTCCGGAGAAGGTGGTGGTCTTCACCTGCTTCCGGGCCACCCAGCAGTACCTGACGGCGCGGCTGCGCGCGGAGGGCTTCGGGGTGGCCGAACTGCACGGAGAGTTACGGCGGGCGGCCAAGGAGGAGCAGGTGGAGTTCTTCGCGCGCCAGGCGCAGGTGCTGGTGACCACCGACGCCGGCAGCGAGGGCCGCAACCTTCAGTTTTGCCGTGTGCTGGTGAACTTCGACCTGCCCTGGAACCCCATGCGCATCGAGCAGCGCATCGGCCGCATCCACCGCCTCGGTCAGACCAGGGACGTTTTCATCTACAACCTGTCCGCCGCCGGCACCGTGGAGGCCCACATCCTGGAACTCCTGGACGCCAAGATCAACATGTTCCAGCTGGTCATCGGCGAGCTGGACCTCATCCTCGGGCACCTGCGGGAACAGAGGGATTTCGAGGACCTGGTGATGGACGTGTGGGCCTCGGCCCGGAGCGAGGAGGAGCTGAGGCGGGGCATGGAGGAGCTGGGGGCGCAGCTGCTGGCGGCCAGGCGGCACTACGAGACGGTGAAGGATATGGACGACCGCCTCTTCGGGGAGCTGAGGCCCGATGTCGACTGACCTGGCCCTGGACCGCTTTGCCGCGGACTGTCTGGTCCGGGCCGGCGCGGTGCTGGAGCAGGTGGGGTACGGCTTGGTGCACGCGCTGCTGCCCGAGGACGTGGCGCCCGATTTCGGGACCGACGAGCTGCTGCTGGCCTTCGACGCCGAAGTGGCCGCCGAGACACCGGGCGCGGTTTTCCTGACCTACGGCAGTCCCCTCCTGGACGCCCTGGTGGACCTGGCCCTGGATTTCGGCCGCTACACCGCGCTGTGGCGGCCGGGACCGGTCGCCGTGCCCCGTAACCTGGAGCCACGAGTCGCCGAGGCCCTGGAATTCCGCCGCTGCCGGGCGCCCAGGCTCGTGGAGCACCGCGTTCTGGAGCACGTGTACTACGGCTTTTACTTCCGGTGCACGTTCCGCTCCTTCGAGCGGGCCGAAGAGGTGAACGGGGTGGTGGTGGAGGGCAGCAGCGGGCGCGTGGAGGAGGACTTTCAGCGCCACTGGCAGCAGGTGGTGCCCGCCGCGGAGCCGGATCAGGAGCTGCCCCGCGCCGGCACGCTGCCCCTGGCGGAGCTTTACGCGCGGGCCTGCCGGGCCCTGGAGGACCTGGTGCGCCGCCGGGCCGGGGCCCTCTTCCCCCACGCCCGCGTCCTGCGCGACCGCGAGCTGGCCAGAATCGACCGTTACTACCGCGACAACGAGGCGCTGCTGGAGCGGCGCCTGGCGGCGGTGGAGTCTCAGGCCCGCCGGGAGCGGGTGCGGGAACAGCTGAGGGCCCTGCGCGACGAGTGGCGACGGCGCCTGCAGGACGCGGCCGCGCGGTACGACGTGGAGGTGGAGGCGGTCCTGGACCACGTGGTAGCCTACCACGTGCCCCTGGTCCACGCCGTGGTGGAAGTGCAGCACCGCGAGCGCGCCTACCGGCAGATAGTATGGTACAACCCCCTCGCGGCGCGGGTGGAGCCCCCGGCGTGTCCCCTGTGCGGAGTGCCGACGCGGGTGCTGGTGCCCCACGCGAGCGGCGTGCTCGCGTGCCCTGGCCATCAGTGACCCCGCGCCCTGGTCTCCCGTGGGGGTCCGGGGCCCCGGCACGGTGCGTTCTCGCCCGCTTTCGGCGGTCGTCACCGGGTGTCGGCCCGGGCCCTGAGGGCGCTCGGGGTCGCCGCCGGCGGGGTGTCTTTGTGCAAAGAGGTGTAAAGTATTGGTGTCGCACGATCGAATTATTCATTGAATGCGATTCCGGAGGGGATCCCGAGGTGGTTTCGGCGGGTGGCAGAAGACCGGTGCGCCCGAGATTCAGGCCCGGAATTGCGCCAGACCCCTACTGGGAATCTCGGGGGTACTCGCCCCCGCGCGCCCGCGGGCGCAGCCGCGCCCTGTGGGTGCTGCCGGTCATTGCCGGGGCGGCCCTGGCGCTGCTGGTGGCCTTCGTGGCGGGTCGTATGGCCGCGGCGGCGGTGGTGCCCGGGGACACCTACCGTGTGACCGACATCCGCAAGGCGGCGAAGATTACCGCTTTTGATAAGGCATTCCAGCTTTCCGTGGTGAAGGGTACGTATCTCCTCGGTATCGACTCATTCGGGAACGTCGTGGGGGCCGGCGACCAGTCCGTGACCGTCACCGTTTACCCGCCGGATCGGGTCACGGCTCCGCCCGGTTTCCAGATCGTCAGCAAGGTCTTCTGCATAGATTCGGTGGCCGGGGCCGCGTACTTCTCGGACCAGCCCATCCTTACCCTGGCCTACGATCCCCTGGTCGCGCCCGGCGCCTGGGTGACGGTGTTGAAGAGCAGCAGTCCTGATCACTTTGACCTCTACACTACTGGCGGCATACCGTATCGGGCAGACCAGAGGGAGAACCTGGGAGGCGTGGCTAATCCCGGTGCCCGCACCATCTCGGTGGAGCTGCCGCGGGAGGCTCTGGGCCGCTATTATGCCGTTTTCGTGGGGGCGCAGAGCTTCGCCGACTTCGGGGTTCAGGCGAGCCCGACAGGCCCGTGGGAGCAGCCCGACGAGAAGAAGCAGTATTACGACCTGGCCTGGTCCTACGCCTACGTCATGCCCTTGTGGGCCAAAGGGATCGTGGAGCCTTACTATGTGGTTACGGATGGCAGCGGTAGTGTAACCCAGATGTGGGACCCGTGGACCTACTTCGAAGTTCCCGTGAATGGCGCCAACAAGGGGAAGGCGCTCGCTGGACGTCAGTATATGGGGTTGGTGCGCTTGGTAACGCCCGGCAACGATGAACCAAAGGAAGAGGTGCCCATCTCCCGGGGCGAGTTCACGGTGATGCTGGCCAAGGCCCTGGGCTACCGGCCCCTGCCGTCGGAGTGGGGCTTGGCCTCGCATGGCAACTGGTTCTTCGCGGATACCGGTCAAAGCGCCTGGCCCAGTGACGGAGTCGTAAGTGTCATCAAGCTGGACCCGGGTACGGGTAACGAGAAGTCCGCCCAATCTTTCCTGATTGCCATGGACAACCCCCAGGACACCTGCCTGCAGGCCTACTCCTACTGGATCGAGGCCGCGGCGCGGAGGGGTCTGGTGACGGGCTATCCGCCCGAAAGTGCGACCGACCCCAGGCCGGTCTTCAAGATGTGGCGGCAGATCCAGCGGCAGGAGGCCGTGGCCATCGTGGCCCGGGCCGCGGGCCTCAAAATCAGCGACGACCCCAAGGCCGTGGAGAGCGGATTGAGTAAGGCCTTCCAGGACTACGACAAGATAGCGGCCTGGGCCCGGCCCTACGTCCTGGCGGCCTACCAGGCCAAGCTGGTGAGCGGGGTGCCGCTCGCCGGACAGGCGGGAGCAAAGACGCAGTACGAGTTCAAGCCCGAGGATTACCTCACCCGTGCCCAGGCGGCCAAACTGGTGTATTTCCTGGCCAAGAAGAACAAGAAGCTCTGACCGGGGCGGCCCGGCATGGGCCGGGGTCCCTGCCTGTGCGGCCTGCGTTCGCCGGTGATGGCCCCGGTTGTACGGGCTTTCAGGCGTAGTGGACGATGGGAGAACGCCTGCAAGCGCTTGTGCGGCTGTAAGGTCCGCGTGGCACGCGGGCCTTTTCGGCATTTGCGGGCGCGGGTGCGGCGGGCCGTCCCGGGCAGAAAAATTCGCTAATTTTGCAGGACTTATTCCGCGGGCGTCAAATACAATCGGAAAAATTTGTGCTCCGGTGTCGGAATTCCGTGCGGCATTGCGGGGCGCGCACCCCGGTGGCCGGCCGCTGGCCCCGCCCTGCGTGGGCTCCGTCCCCGCGCGGCCGGGATGGGGAGCGGACGGAGGGGTGCCCGGCGCGGGTGGGTAGAGAGGCCGGTATTCACGGGAGGGCCCGGCCGGAAATCGGTTGCGGGTCCGCCGGGGGCGCCGGCCCCGGCGGTATGCGGGCCGGCGGGCGGTGCGGGGCCATGGGAGGTGGCGGGACATGTTTTTGACGGATCCCGGATTGCGGCTGGCCAGGGCCGAGCTGGACGTGGCCGCTCTACGCCAGCGGGTCATCGCCAACAACGTGGCCAACGTGAACACGCCGGGGTTCAAGAAGAAGGCCGTGCGCTTCGAGGAGTTTTTGCGCCGGGCCCTGGAGGAGCGCCGCCTGGGTCTTGTTACCACGGACCCCCGGCACCTGCAGCCGCGCCTTGACATAAGGCCGCAGGTCGTGACGCCCCCCGCCGTGACCATGCGCCTGGACGGGAACAACGTGGACCTGGAAGAGGAAATGGTCACCCTCGTGGCCAATACCCTGGTCTACCAGACCATGGCCCAGGAAGCGGGCAAGCGCCTGGGCCTGCTTTCTCACGTCATTACCGGCGGCACGCGCGTGTGATGGGGGCCCCACGGTTCCGGCCGGGTGAGGAACGCCTTGCGGGTAGTCGTCCTGCTCGGCCGCGGCGGCAAGGGGTGGTCCCGAGGACCGCGTGGCGCGTGACGCCAGGCATGGTCCCCGCGCCCGGGGCATTGGCCTTTCCGGCGCGGCCCCCGGGGCTGCCGGCAGCAGGGGCGCGGGCGGCTACCGGTTCTGGCCGCGGAGGGAGTCCCTGGTCGCGCGGCGTCGTCATATGCTACAATAATTCTTGAACCTGGGGGAGGAGCCCATGAAGACCCTGGAAGTCAGCGGTTCGGCCCTGACGGCGCACCGCCTGTGGCTGGATCTGATCGCCAACAACATTGCCAACATGACCACGACGCGCACCCCGGAAGGGGGGCCGTACCGCCGGCGAGTGCCGGTTTTTGCCGAGCGCCTGAAGGAGGCGCGCGTCGGGGGCACGCTACGGCGGGAAGAGGCCGGGGTGGCCGTGGCGGCCGTGGTGGCGGACCCCAACCCCCCGCGGCTGGTGTTCGATCCCTCCCACCCCGACGCCGACGCCCAGGGGTACGTGGCCTACCCCAACATCAACATCGTCAACGAGATGGTCGACATGCTGGCGGCCACGCGGGCTTACGAGGCCAGCGCCACGGTGATGGAGGCGGCCAAAAGTATGGCCCTGCGGGCCCTGGAGATCGGACGCGGCTAGTGGGGTCTACGGGTCGCAGGCGGGCGTGATGGTCCGGGACCTGCCGGGCTCGCGCGACCACCTGGGGGGCCGCGGAGGCCCGGGCCGGGTAGCGGTTCTGCCGGCTTGCGCATCGCCGGGGCCCGGCCGGTGCGCGGGAGAGGTCCCGGAGGCGCGGGCCGGAGGAAAGGGGGCGATGATATGCCCGTGAACGCCGTGGGCATGGGGGGCGGTTGGCCGGCGGTGGTGCCGCCGTCCGCGCAGGCGACCCCCTCCTTTGCCGAAGCGCTGCGGCAGGCGGTGGAGAAACTCAACGAGACCCAGCTCAGGGCGGACCGCGCGCTGGCGCAGTTCCTGACCGGAGAGATTCAGGACGTGCACCAGGTGGTGCTGGCCATGGAGGAGGCGCGCCTGGCCATGCAGCTGGCCGTGCAGGTCCGCAACAGGATCGTGGAGGCCTATCAGGAGCTCTCCAGGATGCAGATTTAAAAAGAGCGGCGTGATGGCAGATGCTGCGCGACCTGCTGGCCCGGCTGGGGGCGCGGTGGCAGGCCCTGGCCCCCGTCCAAAAGGCGCTGGTCGTTCTCGGGGGCGTCGTGCTGCTGGCCACTTTATTTTACCTCGGCAACCTGGCCTTCGCCCCCAGGTACGTCCCGCTCTTTACCCGCCTGGACCCCCAGACCGCGGGGGCGGTGGTGGACCAGCTGAAGGCCATGAAGGTGCCCTACCGCCTCGCGGACCAGGGGGCCACGGTGCTGGTGCCCGAGAAACAGGTGTACGAGGCGCGCATGAAGCTGGCCAGTTCCGGTGTTCTGGCCGGCGGGGGCAAGGGCTTCGAGCTTTTCGACCAGACCAGGCTGGGCGTCACGGACTTCGCGCAGCAGGTGGATTACCAGCGGGCCCTCCAGGAGGAACTGCGGCGCACCATCGTCCAGCTGGAGGAAGTGGAGCAGGCCCGGGTGCACCTGGTGCTGCCCCAGAAGAGCGTTTTCCTGGAGCGCCAGACGCCGCCCTCCGCCTCCGTAGTACTGAAATTGAAGCCGGGCCGGGAGCTGCAGCCCGAGCAGGTGCGGGGCGTGGTGAGCCTGGTGGCGGGCAGCGTGGAGGGGCTGAAGCCCGAAAACGTCCACGTCATCGACACCCGGGGCCGCGTGCTGTTCGAGGAGGCCGGGCCCGAAGGGGCCCTGGCGGGCCAGGCCCTGCGCCAGCAGCAGGTCAAGCGGGAGTACGAAAGGGAGCTGGAGAGGCGCATCCAGGCCATGCTGGAGCGGGTCCTGGGCCCGGGCAAGGCTGTGGCCATGGTGACGGCGGACCTGGACTTCAGCCAGCAGGAGACCAGAACCGTGACCGCCACGCCGGGGGCGGTGGTGAGCGAGCAGACCATCACCGAGCGCAGCGAAGGGGGAACCGGTCCCGCCGGGGTGCCGGGAACCGCCACCAACCTCCCGGGCACGCCCACTTACCCGGCGGGGACCGCCGGTACGGGCGGCACCTACTCCCGCGAGGAGACCGTGCGCAACTACCAGGTGGGCACCACGGAGCAAAGAACGGTCCAGCCGCCCGGTGCCTTGCGCCGCCTTTCGGCCTCCGTGGTGGTGGACGGTAATCCGGACCCGGTGCAGGAGCAGAGGATCAGGGACGTGGTGGCCGGGGCCATCGGGTTCGACGCCAACCGGGGCGACCAGATCACGGTTTCGGGCATGACCTTCGACACCAGTCTCCAGAGGCAGATGGAGGAGGAGGCGGCCCGGGCCGAGGCCGCGCGCCGGGAAAGGGAGCGCCGGCAACTGATGCTGGCGGCGGCGGGGGCCGGGGCCTTTCTGGTGGTGTTGCTGCTGGCCCTGCTGGTACGCTTCATACGGGCGCGGCGGCGGGCGAGGGAAGAGGAAGAAGAGGAAGTCATCACGCCGCTGAGGGTCGAGGAACTGGTCAGGGAGAGGGAAGAAGAGCGACCGCCCGAGGTGGACGTCAAGCAGCAGAACATCCGCGACCTGGCCCGCGAAAAACCGGAAGAAGTGGCCGAAATCATCCGCGTGTGGCTGACCGAGGAGTGAGGGGGTAGTACCGTGCTGCAGCCACAACCCGGGAAGCTAACCGGCCTGCAGAAGGCGGCCATCCTGCTCATCGCCCTTGGCGCGGACCTTTCCGCTAAGGTGCTCAAGCAGAATTTCTACGACGAGGACATCGAGCGTCTCACCTACACCATCAGCAATATGGACCGGGTGCGGCCCGAGGTCCGGGACGCGGTGCTGGACGAGTTCAACGAGCTGCGCATGGCCCGGCAGTACCTGATCCAGGGCGGGATCAAGTACGCCCGGGAGCTGCTGGAGAAGACCGTGGGGCCGCGCAAGGCCGAGGAGATCATCAAGCGCCTCATGTCCGCGGCCAAGATCCTGCCCTTCGCCTCGTTGCGGAAAACGGACCCGCGGCACCTCATGAACTTCATCCGGGACGAGCATCCGCAGACAATTGCCCTGATCCTCGCCTACCTGGAGCCGGAGCAGGCCTCCATGATCCTGTCGGCCCTGCCGCCCGAACTGCAGCGGGACGTGGCCAAGCGCATCGCCACCATGGACCGCACCACCCCGGAGGTGGTGCAGGAGGTGGAGCGGGTGCTGGAGCGCAAGCTCTCCGCCGTGCTGCAGGAGGACCAGACCCAGGTGGGGGGCGTGAACACCCTGGTCAACATCCTCAACATGGCCACCCGCAGCACCGAAAAGGCCATCCTGGAGGGGCTCGAGGCCGAGGACCCCATGCTGGCCGAAGAAGTGCGCAAGCGGATGTTCGTCTTCGAGGACATCGTCAAGCTGGACGACCTCTCCATCCAGCGGGTGCTGCGCGAGGTGCAGTCCAAGGACCTGGCCCTGGCCTTGCGGGGCGCCAACGAGGAGGTGCGGGAGCGCATCTTCCGGAACATGTCCAAGCGGGCCTCGGAGATGCTGCGTGACGAACTGCAGTACATGGGCCCGGTGCGCCTGCGCGACGTGGAGGAGGCCCAGCAGCGCATCGTGAAGATCATCCGCAACCTAGAGGAGAGCGGCGAGATCGTGATCTCGCGGGGTGGCGAGGATGCCCTCCTTGTATAGGATTCTCAAGGGCGACGAGGTGGTGGAGCGCAACACCGAGTTGCTGGCGGTGCGGCGGCCTGCGGGTTCCGGGGCCGCGTCGCGTACACCCGCCGAGGTCCTGGCGTCGGCGCGCGCCGAGGCGGAGGCCATCCTGGCCGCGGCCCGCAACGAGGCCGGTCAAATCAGGGAGAAGGCCCGGCAGGAGGGCTTCGCCGAGGGGCACCGCCAGGGTCTGGAAGCGGCGCGGCGCGAGACCGAGGAGCTGCGCCTGCAGGCCCGCCGGATGCTGGCCGAGGCCGAGGCCGTGCGGCGGGAGAACCTGGAGGGGCTGACCGGGGAGGTCATCGACCTGGCCCTGGACATCGCGGCCAGGGTGGTGGCGCGCCAGATCACGGTGGACCGCGAAACCGTACTGGCCATCGCGCGGGAGGCCCTGCAGCTGGTCAAGGACCGGGAGCGCATCAACCTTTTCGCCCACCCCTCCGAGGTGCCGCTGCTGCGGGAAAGGCAGCAGGAACTCCTGGCCCTGCTGCCCGAGCGCGCGGTGCTGAGCATCGTGCCGGACCCGCAGGTCCGGCCCGGGGAGTGCCGGGTGGAGACCGAGCGGGGCGTGGTGGACGCCGGCCTGGCGGCGCGCTTCGAGGCCGTGGCCCGGGCCCTGAAGGGCGCCGGCGAGGAGGCTTGATTTCTTGTGGCGTGGCGGCACCGGGAGCGGGCCGCCGTTGGCGGGAGGCAAGGCCCGTGGGAAGTCCGGTCGTGGACGTGGCCGCACTGCGGCGCAGGGTCCAGAAGGCCGCCATCCTGCGCGTGGTGGGGCAGGTAAGCGAGGTGGTGGGCCTCACCATCACGGCCCAGGGCGTGGCCGCCTCCATCGGCGAGGTGTGCGACATCCACGTGCTGGGTCGTCCCCGGCCGGTGGAGGCCGAGGTGGTGGGGTTCCGCGCCGGGGCCTCGCTGCTCATGCCCCTCGGGGAATTGCAGGGCGTGCACCCCGGGTGCCGGGTGGTGCCGCGGGGCAGGCCCCTGACCGTGAAGGTGGGGCCGGGGATCCTGGGGCGGGTGCTGGACGGTCTGGGCCGGCCCCTGGACGAGGGTCCGCCGGTGGAGGGTATTGATTACCCGGTGGTCAACCGGGCCCCCAATCCCCTGCGGCGGCGGCGCATCGACCGGGTGCTGGCCACCGGCGTGCGGGCCATCGACGGGCTGCTGACGTGCGGCCTGGGCCAGCGCATGGGCATCTTCGCCGGCAGCGGCGTGGGCAAGAGCATGCTGCTGGGCATGATCGCCCGCTACAGCGCGGCCGACGTGAACGTCATCGCCCTGGTGGGCGAGCGGGGTCGCGAGGTGCTGGAGTTCATCGAGACGGACCTGGGCCCGGAAGGCCTGCGGCGCTCCGTGGTGGTGGCGGCCACCTCGGACCAGCCGGCCCTGGTGCGCCTCAAGGGGGCCCTGGTGGCCACTTCCGTGGCCGAGTACTTCCGTGACGAAGGCAGGCACGTGCTCCTGCTCATGGACTCGGTGACGCGGCTGGCCGTGGCCCAGCGGGAGGTGGGCCTGGCGGTGGGCGAGCCCCCGGCCACCAAGGGCTACACGCCCTCGGTCTTCGCGCTGCTGCCGGCCCTGCTGGAGCGTTCGGGCATGGGCGAGCGGGGTTCCATCACGGCCTTTTACACGGTGCTGGTGGAAGGGGACGACCTGAACGAGCCCGTCGCCGACGCGGTGCGGGGCATCCTGGACGGGCACGTCGTGCTGTCCCGGGCCCTGGCGGCCCGCAACCACTATCCCGCCATCGACGTGCTCCAGAGCGTGAGCCGTCTGATGCCCGACATCACCACCCCGGAGCACCAGAGGCAGGCCGGTCTGGTGCGGGAGTGGCTGGCGACCTACCGCGACGCCGAGGATCTCATCAACATCGGGGCCTACGTTCCGGGCAGTAATCCCAGGATCGACACGGCGGTGCGCGTATACGAGCCCATCATGGAGTTTTTGCGGCAGCACTACAGCGAGTTCACGCCCTTCGAGGAGACCATGGCCCGGCTGGCGGCCCTGACGAGCGAGGGAAGGTGAGGACCCGTGCCCTTCCGTTTTCGCCTGGAGGGGGTGCTGCGGTTCAGGGAGGAAAGGGAGCGGGCGGTCCGCGTGGAGGTGGCCCGCCGGGAAGAGGAGCGGCGCCGGGCCCTGGAAGACCTGGGGGCTGCCGAGGACCGGCTGCGGCAGAGCTGGGAGACGGGCTGGCGTGACGCCGCGGAGGCGGCCCACCTGATCCTTTACCGGGATTTCCTCCGCCGCCTGAGGACCGAGCGCGAGGAGGCCCTGGCGGAGGCGGCGGAGAGGCTCGGGGCGGCGCGCGAGCGCCTGCTGGCCGCGCGCCGGGAGCGCCTCGTTTTGGAGCGCCTGCGGGAGCGCCACCGTGCCGCCTACCTGGCCGAGGAGGCGGCGCGGGAGGCCAAACTGCTGGACGAGCTGGGTACTTATTCCTTTTTAAGGAACAGAGAAAGGAGGTGATGACGGTTGCATCTGGTGCAGATAGCCGACCGGACGCCGGCGGCGCAGGCGTGGAGCGAGCACCCGCGGGGGGCCGCCGGGGGTGATTTCGCCGCCTGGCTGGCCGCGTTCTTCGCCGCGGGGAACGGCGGCTTACCGGCGATAGCCGCGGTGCCCGAACCGGCGGAGGGCGGCCCGGCGCAGGGCATCCTTCCCGCTGCGCCTCGGCAGCCGGGTGCGTGGGACACGTTTTTGGGATTACCAACCATGGGTACGGACGAGAACGGCCCTTTTTGCTGGAAACCTTCTGTCCCGCCGGCCAGCGCCGCGGAAGCGTTAGCCCGGGCGGCGGGCCTGGAGGGCGAGCAGGCCAACCGCCGGGAAGTGGAACGGCATGACGTGGGGACCGACCCGCAGGTGGCGGGGGCCCGGCGCGCGGGGTTCTTCGCCGACGGGGACGACGCGGCGGACCGCCCGGCACCCGGGGGGGAGAATCCGGTGTCCCGGACCCACGGACCGCCAACCGTCCGCGACGCCCCCTTTGTTGAAACGGACTCCGAGTTCGCGGGACCTTCCGTTTGGTCCGCGGCCGAGGTCCTTCCGGCTGCCGCTGCGGTGTGGCCGTGTGCCGTGGCGCCGGTAACCGGTCCGAAAGCCGAACCCGCACCGGAACAGGCCGCGCAGGTCGTGGACGGCCTGTGGGCCTCCCCGCCGCCGGCCGGACTGCTCCCGGCCGTGCCGGCGATGGAGGGGTATGCGGAGGGCCCCGGCCCGGCTCTGCCTGGGGCGGAGAGCCGGGGGGCCGCGGTGGCGAGCCGGCCGGCGGAAAGGCCCGAGGGGGTACCCGCGGGTGGCGCCCGGGGGCCGCAGGTTGCGTCGGGCACCGGCCCGGGGCCGGACCGTACCGGGCATCTGGAAGGACACCAGGAGGCGGTACCTTCTAGCGGCGCGCCGACGGTCGAGGGCCGGTCGGCATGGGGCCCGAACTGCGCCCGGGAGGGGGCGGGACCCGCGGGCACCACGCGTGCTACCCTGGAGGGTCGGACCGGCGGACCCCATGGGGAAGCGGCGGCCGTGGCCACCGCTGCGGGAAGTAGGGCGCAGGTTCAGGCGGAGCCTGATGCGCAGCGGTCCGGGCCGGGCGGTACCGCGCTGCCTGCCACGGCGAAGGCCCGGGCCGCGCCCGATCCCGATTTGGCGTCCGGATGGGGGCACCGGCCCAGAGCCGAAGGGCCGGTGGCGGAGTCCGGAGTCCCTGGGGGTGTGGCGCCGCGGCCGGCAGCCAACGGGGAGGTCGGCCCGTCCGGTCCCGCGGGACCGGAAATGGGGCCTTGGCTGCCGGAGGCCATGGGGAATTCCGAGCGGGTGGGAGTGTTGGCCGCGGACCCGTGGCGGATGGGGCCGCCAGATGGTTCTGCTTCCGCAGGCCTGCCCGGGGAAGCCACCCGGGGGCCGCAGGCGGTGCCGCGGGTACAGGGGCCTGCGCCGCGGTATGCCGAAGGCTGGAGCGCGGAGGTGGCGACCACCGTGGCGCCACGAAGTGTTGATGCCGCGTCCGCCGGGATGCCGGAAGGCGGCGATGCCGCGGGCGCGGCCGCGCAGGCGGACGGCAGGCCGCCCCACCTCGGCTCCAACACCGTACCCGGGGCGCGGGACACGGCCCTTGCACCTCCGGCGGCTCACGAAGCCCCGGTGCGCGGCACGGAGCGGCCACCAGCGGGTTCCGTGCGCCACAGGGAGGCCGAGGCCGGGACCGGAGTCGCCGCGGCGGGCCCGCTGCGGGTCGTGCACGAGGGGCACCAACCCCCGGAGGTCCAGAGGGTGACGCCCGCCCTGGTGCCGGAGCGGGTGCTGGCCGCGGTGCGGCATCTGACGCAGACCGGAGAGGGGCAGGTGCGCCTGGAGCTGCAGCTGGATCCGCCCGGTCTGGGACGGCTGACGGTGCGCCTGGCCTGGGACGACGGGGTTTTGCGGGCCGATTTCCTGGTGGCCACCCAGGAGGCGCGCCAGGCCGTGGAGGCCTTTCTACCCCGCCTGCGGGAGAGCCTGACCGGGCTGGTGACCCTGGCCGAGACGGGGGTGTGGGTCTACCCCGACGCCACGGCCTCGGACTGGTGGCAGCCCGCGCGGCACCATCGGGAGCCCCTGCCGGGTGTCTTCGCGCCGGTGTCCGATGGGGAGGGCGAGCCCCTGTTCCGGGGCTGGTCCCACGGTGGGGTGCTTGATTGTCTGGTCTGAGAAAAGGGGCCAAAAGGGGGTTGGTAAGGTGAACGCCGTACAGGATGCCACGGGAGCGCCTTCGTCCCGGGTGGGTAATAGTAGCGGCGGCTGGCGGCCGGACAAGACCGCTTTTCTGAAACTGCTGGCCGCGCAGCTGCAGTACCAGAATCCCATGGAGCCCATGAAGAACGAGGAATTCCTCACCCAGATGGTCCAGTTCACCATCCTGGAGCAACTCCAGGAGATGTCCGAGCGCCTGACCCGCATGTGGCGGCTGGAGGGCCTGCAGCAGGGCGCTGTTTTGCTGGGGCGGCGGGTGACGGTGGCCGGCGCCGACGGGGAAGTCGTGGCAGGAGTGGTGGAGAAGGTGGTGCTGGGCGGCGAGGGCGTGAGCCTGGTGGTTAACGGCAGGTCCTTTGGCCTGGAGCAGGTCAGGGAGGTTCTCCCGTCCTGAGGAGGGAGCTTATGGATGCCACCAGAATAGGTGAAGCGGCGCGGATGCCGGCGGCGCCGGCGGCAGGAACCGGAAGTTCCCGGAGCGCGGGACCGTCCTTTGCCGAGGTCCTGCAGCGGGAGGTCGCGCGGGTGAGGTTCAGCGCCCACGCGGCGCGGCGCCTGGAAGAGCGCCGCATAAGCCTGGGTGAGGCGGACCTGGCCCGGCTTTCCCGGGCCGTGGAGATGGCGGCCGCCAAGGGGTGCCGGGAGGCCCTGGTCCTGATGGACCACCTGGCGCTGGTGACCAACGTGAGGAACCGGACCGTGGTGACGGCCATGCCGGCGGCGGACTGGCAGAACCACGTGTTCACCAACATCGACGGTGCGGTCATCGTGAGATGAGCGGCCGGCCCGTGCCGGAGGCCGACGGTCGCGGAACGCCTGAGGCGACCGCCGCACCGCATTCCGAAGGAGGTAAGCTCCGTGATCCGTTCTCTGTACTCCGGAGTTTCGGGCATGCGGAACCACCAGATCCGCATGGACGTCATCGGCAACAACATAGCCAACGTCAACACCACGGCCTTTAAGCTGGCGCGGGTGAACTTCCACGACGTGCTGAGTCAGACCATCCGGTGGACTTCGCTGGCCCCCACCGGGGTGGGGGTGACGAACCCCTCCCAGATCGGGCTGGGCATAGCCCTGGCGGCTATCGACAACACCTTCACCCAGGGCGGCCTGGTGGCCACGGGCCGGGTGACGGACGTGGCCATCCAGGGCAACGGGTTCTTCGTGGTCAAGGACGCGAGCGACCCCGACGAGACCAGGCACAAAATTTACTACACCCGCGACGGGTCCTTCTACTTCAACAAGGACGGCTTCCTGACGAACACCCTGGGCTTTCGGGTGCTGGACGTCAACGGGGAGGACATACAGCTGGACACCACGGACCCGGCCAACAAGATCAACACCCTGAGCATCAGCCGCGAGGGCATCATCACCGGCACGCGTTCGGACGGCAACCCCATCACCTTCAGTAACGGCGAGACCAAGGTGCAGATCGGGCTCGTATATTTCAGCAATCCGGAAAGTCTCATGAAGGAAGGGCAAAACCTCTACTCCCCCTCGGTGACCACCGAGGGGGCCACGGACGAGGCCGGGGTGCCCCTTGAGCCACTCCAGATCATGCAGAACAAGATCGGGCCGCCCGGGACCGAGGGCCGGGGGACCATCGAGTCCGGCAGTCTGGAGATGTCCAACGTGGACCTCACCACGGAGTTCGCCAACCTGATCATCACCCAGCGGGGCTACCAGGCCAACGCCCGGGTCATAACGACGTCGGACCAGATGCTGGGGGAACTCATCGACCTCAAGCGCTAAGGTGAACGCTTTTGCCGGAACAAAGGGCAGACCGGGAAAAGGGTAAAAAGGCCAAGAAGGAAAAAAAGCCGGCGCCGCCGGGGAGGAAAAAGAGACTCCTGCTCCTGCTCGCGCTCCTGTTGGTGGTGGGCGGGGCGGGAGCAGGCACCTACTTTTTCCTGGGGCACCGCACCCCGGAGCCGGAGCAGGCCCAGAAGCGGCCGAAGCAGTCCGAGTCGGCCAAACTGGCGCACAAGGACCTTAAAGACTTCACCGTGAACCTGGCCGATGCCGAGGGCAACCGCTACCTGCGGGTGAACATCGTGGTGGAGTATCCCGAGAACAAGGAGCTGGAGGCGGAACTTGAGCGCAAGGGCACGGTGATCCGCGACGCGGTCCTGAGTTTTTTGCGCACCAAGACCGTGGCCAGCATCAGGGACCCCGCCGGCTCCGAGAAACTGAAGGAGGACCTGGTGGGGATCGTGAACCGCCACCTGGAAAAGGGAGAAGTTAAGCGGGTTTACTTTACCGAGTTTCTCATCCAGTGAGGGGGGTCGCGGGTGACCGAGGAGGAGATCCGGGAGTTTCTGGCCGGCCTCGAGGACGGCGCCGTGCCCATTAAGAAGGTGCGCTTTCCGCCCCTGGACGCGCCGGCGGCGCAGCACGAGCTCCGCACCAGCCTGCACCACCTGGAGAACGTGCCCGTCACCATCACGGCCGAACTCGGGCAAGGACAGCTCACGGTACGCGATTTCCTGAACCTGAAGGAGGGCACCATCATCCGGCTGGACCGCGTGACGGGCGACTACCTGGACGTGCTGGTCAACGATCAGGTCGTGGCCAAGGGCGAGGTGCTGGTCCTCAACGACGTCTTCGCGGTGCGCATCCACACCGTACTGCCGCCCCCCTGGTTGGGCGCCGGGGAGGAAATATCGTGAACGATCTTTTCTGGGCCGCGGTGCGCCTCGCAATTGCCTTACCACTGGTGCTCTTGCTGGCCGTGGTCACGGTACGCTGGGGCGTGCGCAGGACCTGGGGGGCGGGAAGGGGCCGCCGCATCCGGGTCGTCGAACAGGTGCCCCTGGGCCGGGGGACGAGTCTGGCCCTGGTGGCCGTGGGGCGGCGGTATTACCTGCTGGTCTGCGGGGAGCGGGGGGCCGAGGTGGTGGCCACCTTCGATGCCCTGCCGGAAGAGGCGGGGACGCCGGAACCGGCACCCGTGGATGCGGCGCTGGCGCGGTTTGTGGAGCGCTGGCAGAGGCTCCGTTTCAGGTGCGCCGGGCGGGAGGGCCATGAGGGCAAGTACGGCGGGTAGGTACCGGCCGGGCTCCGGGAGCCACCCGGTCCGGCGGTTGCGGGCCGGGTGGGCGGCGGCGGCATGGTGGTTGTTGCTCCTCGGGCCGGCTGCGCAGGTCGCGGCCCAGCCGCTGCCCGCGGTCGACATACGGGTGCTGCCGGCGGGGACGCCGGCCCAGGTGGTCGACAGCGTCAGGCTGCTGCTCTTGCTGACTTTCCTGGCCCTGGTACCGGCTTTCGTCCTCACGATGACCTCCTTTACCCGCATCGTGGTGGTGCTCTCCCTGCTCCGGTCCGCCCTGGGCACCCAGATGACACCGCCCAACCAGGTGCTGATCGGCCTGGCCCTTTTCCTGACGGTGTTCATCATGGCGCCCGTGTACCGGGAAATCGACTCCCGGGCCCTGCGGCCCTTTCTGGCCAACCAGATTACGGTGGAGCAGGCCCTGGAATTGGGCGCGGCCCCGCTGCGGGAGTTCATGCTCCGGCAGACCAGGGAAAAGGATCTGGCCCTGTTCGTGAACCTGGCGCGGCTACCCACCCCAACCGAGGCGGGCAGCCTTCCGCTGTCGGTGGTGATCCCGGCCTTCATCATCAGCGAACTGAAAACGGCCTTTCAGATCGGTTTTATCCTGTATCTGCCCTTTCTCGTCATCGACATGGTGGTGGCCAGCACGCTGATGTCCATGGGCATGTTCATGCTGCCGCCGGTGATGATCTCGCTGCCCTTCAAGCTGCTCCTCTTCGTGCTCGTGGACGGCTGGTACCTGGTGGTCAAATCCCTGGTCGAGAGTTTCCGTTAGGGGGGAAGGGTGTGACCCAGACCCTGGCCCTGAACCTGGCCCGCGAGGCCATCCTGATGGTTCTGCTGCTGGCCGGGCCGCCCCTGGTGGTGGCCATGGTGGTGGGGCTGGCCATCAGTATTTTCCAGGCCACCACGCAGATTCAGGACCAGATGATTGCCTTCGTCCCAAGAATCATCGCGGTTTTTGTCACCCTGGCCGTGACAGCCGGGTGGCTGGGCACCATACTGCTCAATTTCACGACCCGGCTCTTCGAGCAGATTCCTGCCCTCATGCGATGAAGGGGCGGGTGGGTTTTGCCGGAGTTCGAGCGCCTGGCCGTTTTTCTGCTGGTGCTGGCGCGCATGACGGGCTTCGCCGTCACCGCGCCCTGGCTGGGTTTGCGCGCCGTGCCGGGGCCGGTGCGGGTGGGCCTGGGCTTCGCCCTGGCGGTCATGGTTTACCCGGGCGTGGCCGCACCGGCGGTGGACCTGGCCACCGGGGTGTGGCCCCTGGCCCTGGCCGCGGCCGCCGAGGCGGCCACGGGGCTGGCCATGGGCCTGATATGCGGCCTGGCCTTAAACGCCCTGCGCCTGGCCGGTCACCTGATAAACCTGCAGATAGGCTACGCCCTGGCCGAACTTTTTGATCCCGTATTCGGGGCGCGCGGCACAATTCTGAGCGAGTTTCTTTACCTGCTGGGCCTGGTGTGCCTCCTGAGTGCGGACCTGCACCATCACGCCATCCTCGGCCTGGCCCGCAGCTTCGAGTTCGTGCCGGTGGCGGCCGCCGGCGTGCAGGGCGGGCTGGTGGAGCTGGCGGTGCGCAGCTTTGCCGGCATGTTCCTGATGGCCGTGCAGATTGCGGCCCCGCTGCTGGCGGTACTCATCGTGGTGGACCTGGTGCTGGGTTTCCTGACCCGCACCGTGCCCCAGATCAACGTCTTCATCCTGGGGTTTCCGGTCAAGGTGGCGGTGGGCATCCTGATGGTGGCCCTGCTGGTGCCGGTCCTGGGCGGCCTGCTGGGCCGCATCGCAACTCAGATGCTCAGGGATTTTGAAACCCTTCTGAGGGTGCTGGGCTGATGGCCAGACGCGATACGGCGCAGGAAAAAACCGAACAACCCACACCGCGGCGCCTGCAGGAGGCGCGGCGGCGGGGGCACGTGGCCCGCAGCGCTGACCTCACCTCGGCCCTGAGCCTGTTGGGCGTGCTGGCCTTTTTCTACGCCGTGAAGGACCGCCTGTTCTGGGACCTGGAAAGGTTTCTGAGGTGGTACCTGGAGGCCTTCGTGACCACCGAGGTGACCTTTTCAAACGCCGGCCACCTGCTGCTCGCCGCCGGGGTGTACCTGGCCCGGGTGGTGGGGCCGCTGTTGCTGGCGGCGGCCCTGGTGGCCGTCCTGGTCAACCTGGTGCAGGTGGGGTTCGTGTTTGCCCCGTACCAGTTGCGGCCGGATTTCGAGCGTCTTAACCCGCTGACCGGGCTGGCGCGCATTTTCAGCACCCGCGGCCTGGTGGAGCTGGGCAAGGCCTGCTTCAAGTTCGGCGTGCTCGGGGCCGTAGTGTACCTGGTGCTGCGGGCGGAACTCCACCAGTTCTTTCTGCTTTCCTACATGGCGCCCGGCCCGGCCTTTCTGGCCGTGGGGCGGGTGGTGCTGAAGGTAGCCGCCTGGGCCGGGCTTGCCTACCTGGTGCTGGGCCTGTTAGACTATCTGTACCAGCGCTACGAGTACATGCGCACCATGCGCATGACGCGCTTCGAGCTCAAAGAGGAATTGCGTCAGACCGAGGGCGACCCCCTGGTGCGCGCCAGGCAGCGCGAGCGGCAGCGCCAGATCGCCCTGAACCGCATCCGCCAGGAGGTGCCGCGGGCCACGGTGGTCGTCACCAACCCGGTGCACCTGGCCGTGGCTTTGCGCTACGTGGAGGAGGAAATGCCGGCCCCGCGCGTGGTGGCCAAGGGGGCCGGGTTCCTGGCCGAGCAGATCAAGCTGCTGGCGGCCCGGCACCGCGTGCCCGTGGTGGAGAATCCGGAGCTGGCCCGCTTTCTGTATTACCGGGTGGACGTGGGCCGGGAAATTCCCCGGGAGCTGTACCAGGCGGTGGCCGAAATCCTGGCCGCGGTGTACCGCCTGCCGGGGCGGGCCGCGGGCGCGTGAGGGTAGGCGGAGAAGGTGTTTTTGGTGTCTGGCGGAAGGATCTGCCGCGCCTCGGGACTAATTTATAGAGCGGGGTTTTGCGGACATGGCCAGACAGGCGACGGCGGTAAGGGAACGCCTCAGATTGCACACCGACCTGATTGTGGCCGGTATGGTCCTGGCTACGGTCCTGCTCATCGTGGTGCCCATTCCGCCCGCGCTGCTGGACCTGCTGCTCATCGTGAGCATCACCGCCGGTATGCTCACCCTCCTCATCACCCTTTTCACCACCGAGGCCCTGCAGTTTTCGGTTTTTCCCACCTGGCTTTTGGTGGCGACCCTGTTCCGCCTGGCCCTGAACATCGCCTCTACCCGGCTGATTCTGACCACCGCCTCGGCCGGCAAGGTCATTCCGGCCTTCGGCGAGTTCGTGGTGGCCGGCTCCTACGTGGTGGGCGCGGTGGTCTTCCTGATCATAACGGTGGTGCAGTTCGTGGTCATTACCAGCGGCGCGGGTCGTGTGGCCGAGGTGGCGGCCCGCTTCACCCTGGACGCCATGCCGGGCAAGCAGATGAGCATCGACGCGGACTTCAACGCCGGGCTCATTACCGAGGCCGAGGCCCGGGAGCGGCGGCGGCGCCTGCAGCGCGAGGCCGACTTCTTCGGGGCCATGGACGGCGCCAGCAAGTTCGTGCGGGGCGACGCCATCGCCGGCCTGATCATCATACTGATCAATATCGTCGGGGGGCTTTTGATCGGCGTGCTGCAGATGGGGATGGACCTGGCCACCGCCGCCCGCACCTACACCATCCTCACCATCGGCGACGGTCTGGTGGCCCAGATCCCGGCCCTGCTGATTTCGACGGCCACGGGCGTGCTGGTGACCCGGGCCACGGCCGACGCCGCCTTCGGCCGCGAGGCCTCGCGGCAGTTTCTCTCCTTTCCGCGCACCCTTTACGTGGTGGCGGCGGTGCTGGGCGTCATCGGCCTCATTCCGGCTATGCCCAACCTGCTTTTCCTGGCCATGGCTGCCGGCGCCGGCCTGCTGGCCCACTCCCTGGCCCAGGAGGAGAGGCGCCGCGTGGCCCGGGAGCAGGAGGCGGCCGCCCGCCAGGTCCAGCAGCGCCGCGAGCCCGAGAACGTGCTCCAGTACTTCCAGGTGGACCCCCTGGAGATAGAGATCGGGTACAACCTCATATCCCTAACGGACGAGGCCCGGGGCGGGGACCTGCTGCAGCGGCTGGCCGCGGTGCGGCGCCAGTGCGCCCTGGACACCGGCATCTACGTGCGGCCCATACGCATCCGCGACAACCTGCAGCTGCCGCCCTCTTCCTACGTAATTAAAATCCGGGGGGTGGAGGTGGCCAGGGGTGACCTTTTGCCCGGCCACTACCTGGTGCTGGACCCCGGGGGTCTGGGCCCGCCCCCGGAGGGGGTTCCCACCCGCGAGCCCACCTTCGGCCTGCCGGCCTGGTGGGTCAACGGCGCGGCGCGGCAGCGGGCCGAGGTGGCGGGCTACACGGTGGTGGACGCGGCCACCGTACTCGTTACCCACCTGACCGAGACCATCAAGGCCCACGCCCACGAGCTGCTGGGACGGCAGGAAATGAAGGAACTCCTGGACACGGTGAAGGAGCGCCAGCCGGCCCTCATCGAGGAACTGGTACCCGGCCTGCTCACCGTGGGCGAGGTGCAGAAAGTGTTCCAGAATCTCCTGCGCGAGCGCATACCGGTGCGGGACCTCACGACCATCCTCGAGGCCCTGGCGGACGCGGCTCGGGTCTCGCGGGCCCCGGACTTCCTGACCGAGCAGGCCCGCCTGCGCCTGGCGCGCACCATTACCAGGCTGTATGCCACACCCGAAGGTAAGCTGGAGGCCATCACGCTGCACCCCAGGCTGGAGCAGCAATTGCTGGAACGGCTCCAGGAGACCCCGGAAGGGGTTTATCCGGCGGTGGATCCGGGGACCGTGCAGCGCATGGTACGGCAGTTGAAGGACCTGGCGGCCCGGTTCCACGCCCGGGGGCTGACACCGGTGGTGCTGTGTTCGCCCTCGGTGCGCCCGGGCCTGCGCCGGTTGCTGGAGCGCTACCTGCCGGGCGTGGCCGTGGTGAGCATCGGGGAGATTCTGCCCGGTACGGAGATCGAGGCGGTGGGGACGGTGACGGCGGGTGAAGATTAAGCGTTACGTGGTACGGGACATGCAGGAGGCCCTGAAAAAAATCAAGGCCGAACTGGGCCCCGAGGCCCTGATCATCGAGACCCGAAAGGTACGCCGGCGGGGCCTCCTGGGCTGGTTCCTGCCCCGGCAGCTCGAGGTTACGGCCGCGGTGGATCAGGTGCAGCAGGCGGCCCGGGAGTTGCCGGCGGCGGCGGCGGCGGGCGAAAGGGTTCCGGTGCGGCCGCGGCCCGGGCCGGTCGGGCAACGGGCACAGGGCACGGTGACCGCGCCGGAGCGGGGCCGCATCCACCCCGTGGTCAGAACCGAGGAGGCGAGCGCGGGCGGGACGGGCGAGACCCTCTTAAGGCGGGAGCTGGCCGAGGTTAAGGTTCTGCTCCGCCGCATGATGGTGCGCCAGGAGGCGGCCAGCCCGGAGGAGGCCTTCTTCCTCAAGTGGCGGCAGGTTCTGGTGGACCTGGACATCGGCGAGGGTTTGGCCGACATGCTGGTCGAGGAACTCCGCGGTCGGAACGACCTGACCGGCCGCGACGAGGCGGTGCCGGTGCTCCTCACCAACCGGGTGGCGCGCCTGCTGGAGCCGCTGTACCGCGAGGTGACGCCGGGGCGCGTAATGGCCTTCGTGGGGCCCACCGGTGTGGGCAAGACCACCACCCTGGCCAAGCTGGCGGCCCAGCTCACCCTATTCCACATGAAGCGCGTGGCCCTGGTGACCATCGACACCTACCGCATCGGGGCCGTGGAACAGCTCCGCACCTACGCGGAGATCATCGGTGTGCCCCTGGACGTGGTTATGAGTCCGGCCGAGCTGGAGCAGGTGCTGCGGCGGCACGGTAACAAGGACTACGTCCTCATCGATTCGGCCGGTCGCCCCTTCTGGAACGCGGGCCAGGTGGCCGAACTCCAGAGTTTCCTGGACCTGGTGCCCGAGCCCCGGGACGTCTTCCTGGTGCTGGCCAGTAACACCAAGCCCCGGGACCTGGCGCGCGCGGCCGAAGAGTTCGCGCGGGTGCGCTTCAACAAGTTTATCTTCACCAAGGTCGACGAGACCGAAACCCTGGGCGCGATCCTCAACATCGTGCACCGGTGGCAGATGCCGGTGATCTACGTCACCGACGGCCAGAACGTGCCGGACGACATAGACCAGGTGTACCCCAAGAAGCTGGCCAAGCTGATTTTCAGGGGGGTGGACCGGCATGCGGGATCAGGCCCATAACCTGCGGGTGCTGACGCGGGACCGTCGGGTCCCGGCAGACGAGGAGCACCGGGCCGCGGGGCCGCGGGTGGTGGCCGTGACCAGCGGCAAGGGCGGCGTGGGCAAGACCAGTCTAGTGGTCAATTTGGCCCTGGCCCTGGCCCACCTGGGCCAGCGCGTGGTGGTCTTCGACGCGGACCTGGGGCTGGCCAACGTGGAGGTGTTGCTGGGCATCAGCCCGCCTTACACCCTTCACGACGTGGTTTTCGGCGGCAAGTCCATGGAGGATGTGCTGGTGCCCGGTCCCTGCGGCATAAAGTTCATTTCCGGTGGTTCCGGATTTCAGGAACTGGCCAACCTGGACACGGCCCAGCGGGAGCGCCTGATCCGGGGGTTGGCCTACTTCCAGCACCAGGCCGACTTTCTCCTGGTGGACACCGGCGCGGGTATCTCGCGCAACGTGCTGGGGTTCGTGGCCGCCTCCCAGGAGGTCATCGTGGTGGTGACCCCGGAGCCCACCTCCCTCACCGACGCCTACGGCCTGATCAAGGTGCTGGCCAAGTTCAAGGTGCACTCCCACGCCTACCTGGTGGTCAACCGGGCCCTGGACGACCGAGAGGCGGTCCAGACGGCCCACAAGATGGAGATGGTGGCGGGCCGGTTCCTGCAGTTCCAGGTCCACCACCTGGGATCTCTGCTGGAGGACGGCGTCGTGGGCCAGGCCGTAAAGGTCCAGCAACCCTTCGTGCTGCTGCAGCCCCACGGCGCGGCGGCCCGCCGCGTTGTTGAGATGGCCCGCTACCTCAAGGAAGGGTACCGCGCGCCGGCGGCCCGGGGTATCAACGGTTTCATCGGCCGGCTGGTACGCCTGCTGGGCTGATTCGGAAAGGAACGTGAGGCAGTCCGTGTCCCCCTTACGGGAACTCAGCATCGCCCAGAAACTGTACGTGGCGCGGGCGGGGGAAGAGGAGTGGTACGTTTCCTCGCTGCAGGACCTGAACGAGAACGGCCTTTACATCGCCATGCCCTACCTGCGCGGGGGAGCGCTGGTCCTGAGCCCCGGGGAAGAAATCCAGGTGCGGTTCGTGCGCGAGAGCGGGGTCTACCTGTTCACCACGCGGGTCCTGGCCCGCAGGCACGAAACCGTGCCCCTGTACCTGATCGCCTATCCGGCCGAGGTGCAGCGCATCCAGCAGAGGCGGTTCGTGCGGTTGCCCATCCTGCTGGACGTGCTCTACGCCCCGGTGCCCGAAAAGCCCGATGAACAACCCGTATGGGTCAAGGGCCGGACCGCGGACCTGAGCGGCGGGGGCATGAGGCTGCGGGTGCCGGAACCCCTTCCGGTGGGAACCCGGCTCCTGCTAAAGTTTTATCTGCCCTGGGAAAAAAAGCCGGTAGAGATGTCCCTGCAGGGTCGTGTGGTGCGCACGGAGGTAACCGAGGGCCGCGAGCCCGGCGAAAAGTTCTACTTCCTCGGGATCGAGTTCGTGGACATCGGCCGACGCGACCAGGACGAAATCGTGCGTTTCATCTTCCGCAAGATGGCCGAACGTCGCTGAAAGAGGGAAGGTCATGGCGACCCAGGACCTGTGGCAGGAATTCCAGCGCACCCGCGATCCCCGGTTGCGGCAGGAACTCATAATGGCCCACCTCCCCCTTGTAAAGTTTCTGGCCGGGCGCCTGGCGGTGCGGGTGCCGGCCTGCCTGGGACAGGAGGACCTTGAGAGCTGCGGGGTGCTGGGCCTCATCGAGGCTGTGGACAAGTACGATCCCTCCCAGGGCACGAGTTTCACGGGATACGCCTACCACCGCATCCGGGGTGCCATGCTGGACGAGATCCGGCGCCTGAACTGGGTGCCGCGGGGTACCTGGCAGAAACTGCAACGTTTGGCCGAGAGTCGTCAACGCCTGGAGGGCGAGTACGACGGCGCCGCGATCCCCGAGGAAGTTCTGGCGGCCGAGGCCGGCCTTACCCCGGCGGAACTGCAGCGCATACGGCGGCAGATGGCCCAGGGCACCCTGATTTCTCTGGACGAGGCCGCAACCGGGGCCGAGGGGGAGAGTTTTTCCTGGGGCGAGGTCCTGCCGGACCCCGGCAGTCCGGACCCCCTGGCCCTGCTGGAGGAGGCCGAGGCCCTGGAACTGCTGGCCAGGGCCGTGGAGGAGCTCCCCGAGCGGGACCGCCTGGTACTGGCCCTCTATTACCAGGAAGGCCTTACCCTGAAGGAGATCGGCAGGGTGCTGGACGTCTCGGAGTCGCGGGTTTGCCAATTGCACGGGCGGGCCATTGCCCGGCTGCGCGCAAAGTTGGGAGGGACGTTCCTTGTGGGCCATCCCGAACGCTAGTCCGTGGTGGCTTATGGCCGGTGCCGCCGTGGCGCTGTCCGCAGCGGTTTACCTGTGGTTGCGGCGCCGGCACCGGGCCACGTCCTTCGCCGGGGAACTGGCACGTCAGATGGAGGAGAACGCACCGGGCTATGACGCGCGGCTGGCCAACCTCGAGGCCCGCGCGGAGAACATCCTGGCCCTGCTTTACGAGGTGCGCGACCGCCTCACGTGGCTGGAAAACCAGGTGAGCGCCCTGTTGAGCCGCACCACCCCGGAGCGGGGTGGCGGGTTGCAGGAGGAAGTTTGCCGGGCCTTCGACCAGGGCCGGCCCGTGACCGAGCTGGCGCGCCAGTTCGGCCGCGGCAAGGGCGAGATCGAGCTCATGCTGAACCTGAGACGCTTAAAGGAGGGCGGTTAATTTGCTACGGGGACTGTACGCGGCCGCGGCGGGCATGGACCTGCAGCAGGTCGTTCTGAACGTCACTTCCAACAATCTGGCCCACGCCACCACTCCTGGTTTCAAGCAGGACCGGGTGGTGGCCACCAGCTTTCCCGAGGTGCTGCTCTGGCACCTGGAGCGGGAGCCGGTGCGGGCGTTGGGCACCTGGCCCTACACCGCGGCCGTGGCGGCCACTGTTACGGATTTCACCCCCGGCCCCCTTCAGGAGACCGGCAGCGCCACGGACCTGGCCCTGACGGGCGAGGGCTACTTTACCGTGGAGACCGCGGAGGGACCGCGCTACACCCGGCACGGCAGTTTCCGGATCGACGGTGAGGGCTATCTGGTGACGGTGCACGGGGACCGGATCCTGGGCGAGGAGGGGCCCCTGCGGGTGGAGGGTCCGGACTTCACCGTGGCCGGGGACGGCATCGTGCGCCGACAGGGTGCGACGGTGGGGCGGCTGGCCCTGGCAAGTTTTGCTGACGCCGCGGTCCTCCGGAAGGAAGGGGACTACTTCGCGGCCCCGGCCGGGGCCGCCGGGCCGGCCGCAGGGGTTACCGTGCTCCAGGGCTACCTGGAAGGGGCCAACGTGGCCCTGGCGGACCGCATGGTGGACCTCATGGTGGCCCTCAGGAGCTACGCGGCCGCAGCCCGCCTGGCCCAGGTCCACGACGAGCTCCTGGGCCGCGCCACCACCCAGCTGGGCGTGGTGCGCTAGTGTTTATGTTTGTTAAGGCCTGCCCGGAAGAAAGGGCAAGAGTGAGGAGGCGGTTTTTTGTGCTGGCGGCCTTCGCCATCAACGCCGCGGCTCTGCGGTCCCAGCAAGCGCGCGTGGACGTCGCGGCCCACAACATCTCCAACGTCAACACCACCGCGTACAAACGCGACCGGCTCACCTTCGGCCAGCTGCTCTACCGGGCCGTGGCCGCCGGGGGTAACCCAGTGTTGGCCCCCGCGCCGCCCGAGCCCCGCGAGGGGGCCGGGGTGCAGGCCGTGGGCCTGGTGAAGGACATGGGGCCTGCGCCCCTTGTGGCGACCGGGCGTCCCCAGGACGTGGCCATCGAGGGGCCGGGCATGTTGGCCCTCCTGGGTCCCGACGGTGAGGTGCTCTACACCCGGGACGGGAGCCTGCGCTTGGACGCCTCGGGCCGCCTGGTGGCCGGACCCGGCTATCCGGTGCAGCCCGAGATCCGCGTCTCAGGTGGTACGGCCGAGGTCGTGGTGCGGTCGGACGGCACCGTGGCCGGGATGGGCCCGGCAAACCGGGTGGTCGAGTTCGGGCGCTTGCGCCTTTATCGTTTTGCCAATCCCGGGGCGCTGGTGCCGGTGGGACAAAACCTGTATCGTCCCGGGCCCGGCGCCGGCCAGCCGGAGGAGGGCACGCCGGGACAGGCCGGCTTCGGCGCCCTCAAGGCTGGCAGCCTGGAAGCTGCCAACGTGGACCTGGTGGAGGAAATGGCGGTTTTGATCGCGGCGCGGCGGGCCTATCAGTTCGGCGCGCGGGCCCTGGCGGTTGCCGACGAAATGTGGCAGCTGGCCCATACCTTGCGCCGCTAAGGGGGAGACGACCGGACCGACGTGGAAGTCAGGGAATATCAGGTGGGGATTGCCGATTACAAGGTCACCCGCCAGCCGCACCGCCTTATAACTCTGGGTCTGGGATCCTGCGTGGGCATCAGCCTGTACGACCCTGTGGTGCGGGTGGGTGGCCTTGTGCACATCATGCTGCCCGACAGCAGGCAGTTCTCGAACGTCACCAAACCGGCCAAGTTCGCGGACCTGGGCATCCCCCTGCTGGTGGAAGAGCTTCGCCGCCAGGGGGGCCAGTTGAGGCGCCTGGAGGCCAAGCTGGCCGGCGGGGCCCAGATGTTCAGCGGTCAGGACCAGAACTTCAACTTCGCCATCGGCGAGCGCAACGTGGCCATGAGCCGCAAGGTGTTGCAGGAACTCGGCGTGCGCATTGTGGCCGAAGACGTGGGCGGCAACCGCGGCCGCACCATGATCCTGGACACGGCCACCGGCCAGGTAACGGTGCGCACGCTCGGCAATCAGGCGCGGGTGATGTAGCTTGGATTTTGCGGCCTTCAAGAACCGTGTCGTGACCACCTTCCGCCTCAGCCTGGACGGCTACAAGGAGCACCAGTTGCGCCGCAGGATCGGCAATCTCATGGCGCGCCGCAAGATCGAGGACTACGCCCGCTATTTCGAGCTGCTGCGCACCGACCGGGCCGCCTACCAGGAGTTTGTGGACTACCTGACCATCAACGTCACGGAATTCTTCCGCGACCCGGCCATGTTCCGACGCCTGGAGGAGGAGTTGCTACCCGGCTTGCTTAAATCCGGATTTGTCCTTAAAATATGGAGTGCGGGTTGCGCCAACGGCGCCGAACCGTATTCGGTGGCCATTATTCTGGACGAACTCACACCCGGCAGGCGCCACCGCATCGAGGGCACCGACGTGGACCGCAGGGTGCTGGAGGTGGCACGGGAGGGACGCTACCCCGCGGAATTGTTGCGCCATTTAAGTCCCGCCCGGCGGGCGCGCTATTTTCGCCCCGAAGGTCAGGACTTCGTGCTCGACGCCTCCATCCGCCGCCGGGTGGAGTTCCGCTATCACGACCTCCTGCGCGATCCTTACGGATCGGGGTACGATCTGATCATGTGCCGCAACGTGACCATTTACTTCACCCGCGAGGCCCAGGCCAGGGTCAACGAGCAGCTGGCCCGGGCCTTGAAGCCGGGGGGCATCCTGTTCATCGGCGGGGCCGAAACCATATTCAATTACCGCGAACTGGGCTACGAGAAGCTGGCGCCTTGCTTTTACCGCAAGCTGCGTGGGGGGTGAATGAGGTGTCCCGACTCGACGCCATGCATCTGGACGTCCTGCGCGAAATCGGCAACATTGGCATTGGCAATGCCCTCACCTCCCTGGCGCAATTGCTCGGGGGCAAGGTGACCATGGGGGTGCCGCGGGCGGTCTTTCTGCCCCTGGAGGAGATCATCGAGGGCATCGGCGGATACGAAGAGCTGGTGTCCTGCGTCTACATGCAGGTAACGGGGGACGTGCCGGGCATTGTGCTTTTTGTCTTCGACGAACGGAGCACCTACCGGTTGGTGGACCTGCTCACCGGCCAGATTCCCGGGACCACCGCTGGCCTGGACGAGATGGGGGCCTCGGCGGTGCGGGAGGTGGGCAACATCCTCAGCGGGGCCTTCGTGGGCGCCATCGAGACCATGACCGGTCTAGCGGTGCGCACCGGCGTGCCCATGCTGGGTTTTGACATGCTGGGGGCCGTGCTGAGCACCTCGGTGATCGCGGCGGGCTACACCGAAGACCAGGTGTTGCTCATCGAGACCGTCATGGTCCAGGAGGGCGGAGAAGAGATCCGGGGGCACTTCTTTCTGCTCACGCAGCCCGAGGTGCTGGACCGGCTCTTCGCAGCCCTGGGGTTGGGTTCGTAGCTCGGAAAAGGAGTGAGTGTTGTGGGCAAGCGCGTTCTGATCGTCGACGACGCCGCCTTCATGCGCATGATGATCCGCAACATCCTGACCAAGAGCGGTTACGACGTGGTCGGGGAAGCGGAGAACGGGGCCGCGGCCGTGGCCCTCTACAAGGAACTGCGCCCGGACGTCGTGACCATGGACATCACCATGCCGGAGATGGACGGCATCGAGGGCGTGCGGCAGATCCGCAAGATCGATCCCAACGCTAACATTATCATGGTCAGCGCCATGGGACAGCAGGCCATGGTGATGGAGGCCATCCAGGCCGGGGCCAAGGACTTCATCGTCAAGCCCTTCCAGCAGGAGCGCATCCTCCAGGCCATCGAACGGGTGCTGGCCAGAACGGGCTAGCAGGGTTATAATTCTTTTTAAGGCAAGCTTTCCGGTTTGTTCGTCACGGCTCGGGGGGTGAGGCTTGATGCAGGAGATTCTCAGCCAGGCCGAAATCGATTCACTCCTGGCCGCTTTGTTCTCCGGCAAGGTCAGGCCCGAGGAACTCAAGGAAACGGAGAAGCAGGTCGGTTACCGGCCCTACGACTTTCGCCGTCCCAACAAGTTCACCAAGGACCACCTGAACACCCTGCGCATGCTTCACGACAACTACGCCCGGCTGCTTTCGAGCTTTCTGTCGGGGTACCTGCGGGCCAACATCGTGGTGCGGGTGGCCTCGGTGGACCAGTTCACCTTCGACGATTTCCTGCGCTCCGTGCCCACGCCCACCCTCATGACCGTTTTCAGCCTGGAGCCCCTGAAGGGGCTGGCGGTCATGGAAACCAACCCGCAGTTCCTGTTTCCGGTGATCGACCTGCTCTTCGGGGGGCCGGGGGACATACCCAAAAAAGTGCGGGAGTTTACGGACATCGAGCTGTCGGTGGCCCGCAAAGTGTGTGTCAAGCTCCTGGAAAACCTGGAGGTCGTGTGGGCCGACGTCTACCCCGTCAAGCCCCAGGTGGAGACCGTGGAGGCCAACCCCCGCCTGCACCAGATCATCTCGCCCAGCGAGGTGGTGGCGGTGGTAACCCTCACCACGGTAGTGGGCGGCACCAGCCGCGGTCTCATAAATTTGTGTCTGCCTTTCCTTCTTCTGGAACCCGTACTGGCCGAGCTTTCGGCCCACTACCGCCTGGTTGGCCGAGGAGCCCACCAGGAGGAGACGGAGCTCAAGCACCTGAAGTACTGGCTGGGCCGTTCCACCCTGGATTTGGTAGTCGTGGCGGGTGAGACCCAGATCACTGTGGGGGAGTTGCTCCGGCTCCAGGTAGGCGACGTGCTGCCCCTGCAGAAAAAAAAGGACCAGGACATCGACCTGTACGTGGCCAACCGGTTGAAGTTCAAGGTGCAGCCCGGCACGCTGGGCCGACGGCTGGCGGTGCAGGTAACCTCCCTGGCCGAGGGAGGTGGCGCCTTTGTCTAGTCGCCTTTTGCGGCAGGAGGAGATCGACGCCCTGCTGCAGCAGTACGCCCCCGGGGAAACCGGGGTGCGGGACCTGACTACCGAAGAAAAGGACGCCCTGGGAGAAATAGGAAACATTTCGATGGGCTCGGCCGCCACCGCCCTTTCGGCCCTCCTCGGGCGCCGCGTGACCATTACCAGCCCCCGCGTGGAGACCACCACCCGGGAGGCCCTCTTTACCCAGTTCACGGTGCCCTACCTGGCGGTGGAGGTGAACTTCACCGAGGGGCTGGCCGGCACCAACCTCCTCATCGTGCGGGAGGCCGACGCCCAGATTATCGCCGACATCATGATGGGCGGTGACGGCACCAATCAAACCGGGACTCTGGACGAGATGCAGATGAGCGCCGCGGCCGAGGCCATGAACCAGATGATCGGCGCGGCCGCCACGGCCATGGCCAACATCTTCGGCCGTACCGTGGCCATCTCTCCGCCCCAGGCCCGCGTGTTCCGGAATCCGGCCGAGGCCGCGAACGAAATCCTGAGCCTCGACGATCCCGTGGTGGCGGTCTCCTTTCGCATGACCATCGAGGGCCTGGTGGACACCACCATCATGCAGGTCATGAGCTTGGTGACGGCCCGGGAGGAGGCCGGGTTGCTTTTGCAGATGGCGAACGCCGCCGGGGGTTCGGAACCGGCTGCCGCGGCGGAGGCGGCGCCCGAGACCGCGCCGGCGGAGGAACGGCCCCCGGCGGGCGGGGCCGGAGGAGGTGCGGGGGGAAGGAGCGCCGGGGAGAAGGTGGTGCCCCTGGCCCGGCCGCGGGAGACCCCGAAAGAGGCCCCGACCATCGGGCCTCCGCCCTGGGCCGCGGCGGAGCCGGGCCTTGGGTTGGTGGACGAAGAAAAGTTGCGGCTTTTGCTGGACATACCCCTCAAGGTTACGGTGGTCCTGGGACGTACCCGCCGGCCCATCAAGGAAGTACTGGAAATGGCCCCGGGCTCCATCGTGGAACTGGATGCCCTGGCCGACGAGCCCGTGGAGGTGCTGGTCAACGGCGTGCCCGTGGCCCGGGGGGAAGTGGTGGTGGTGAACGAGAATTTCGGCGTGCGCATTACCAGCATCCTCAGTCCCGCCGAGCGGGTGCAGTGCCTGCGCAGGTAAGCGGTGGGGGGCGCCGGTCCGCGGCCGCCGCGCCGCCCGCTACAGGAGGCCGCGCGGCTGGGGCAGGACTCTCACCCCTGGACGTCGAATATTCCGGCGGAGGTCGATGGCAGATGACCAAAGCCACCGCCAAGGTGCGACCGCTACCCCTGAAGCAGCCCGTGGCGACCAGCCCGCCGGCCCTCAGCCAGCAGATCGCCTTCTGGGGTCTGGCGGCTTTGCTTTTCTTTCCCCCCTACTTTCGGGGTTTGTTTTTTGCCCCGGAGCAGGAACGGGCTCTTGTTTTCGCCGCGCTGGTGTTCTGGGTGACCTGGCTCTGGAAGTGGGGCCGGCAGGACTACGAATTCCTGGCCCACCCCCTGGAGTACTTCATGCTGGCGCTGCCCGCCGTTTACGCGGCCGCGGCCTTTGTGGCCGTTAACCACGGCCTGGCCGTGGACGAAGTGGTGGAAAACGCCCTCTACTTCCTGACCTTCTGGGCCGTGGCGCGCCTGGTGACCACCGAGGCCGAGGCCAACACCCTCCTGACCGTAATCTACCTCAGCGCCGTGGGCGTGGCCCTGGCCGGGCTGGCCACCGCCACGGGGGTCATCCACATCAAGGACGGTTTCGTGGGCGGGCGCATCTACTCCTCCTTCCAGTACCCCAACGCCCTGGCGAGCTTCCTCACGGCGGCCCTGTTGCTGGGCGCGTACCTGTGGCGCCGGAGCGTTTTTCTGGCTGCGGCACCGCGGCGCACCATGGAAGACCGGGTGGTTCCGGTGACTCCCCGCCGCGCGGGCGAACGGCCACCCGCCGGCCGGGTCGGCAAGCGGCCCCTCAAAGGCATCCCCCGCGCCAACTGGCCGGGCAGCGGTAGGGCCGGGCGGCCGGTGGCCGCCGGGCCCGGTCGCCTGGCGGTGTGGACCACCCGCATGTCCTCGAGGTTCTCGCGCGCGGGCGTGGAGGCCTGGCTGGCACGCTTTCAGGCTTACCTTTTCACCATGGGTAATCTGATCCTGCTGGCCGTGTTCCTGGGTGCCAAGTCGCGGGGCGGACTGGTGGCCCTGGCCCTCATCCTCCCGGTGTACTTTGTTCTGCTGCCACGGAATCACCGGGGTCCGGTGCTGTGTCACCTGGTGGCCGTAGGCGCTCCGGCCGCCCTGGTCATCTGGCGTTTTCTGGCCGCAGTGGAGGCCGGCCATATAAACCTGGCCTGGGCCTGGGTGCTGGCCGGATTGGCGCTGGTACTCGTGCTGCAGTACGGCCTGGAGCGCGGGGAAAAATTTCTCGCGGGGCGGCACGTAGTCGGCCGCCGGCTGGTCCTGGCAGTACTGGCGGTGGTTCTGGTGGCGGCCGCGGGTGCGGCCCTGTACGGGGGCTGGCCCCAGAAGCTGGCCTCTTTCCTGAACCCGCGCAATCTCGTGGAGCGCCTGTACTTCTACGGCGACGCCCTAAAAATGATCCAGCTCCGGCCGGTCCTGGGGTGGGGCGGCGGCGGCTGGCAGGAGGCCTACCGCGCCTTTCAGGGCTACCTCTACAACTCCACCCAGATCCACAGCTATTACGTTCAGGTGGCCGTGGAGACGGGCATCGTCGGGCTGGCCGTGGTGGCGGGGATTTGGGGTAGCTTCCTGGTGGCCGCGCGGACGCTCATGATGCGCGTCAGGGAAGACGCGGCGCGTCGGCTCCTGGTCGCCACGCTCGTTGTTGCGGCGCTGGTGGTGGGACTGCACGCCGCCATCGACTTCGACCTTTCGCTTGCCGCCCTGACCCTGGTGCTGGTGGCCCTCTTCGGCCTTACCGTTGCCCTGGGCCGCATCTGGTCCCCGGGTGCGGCCAGGGCGCCGAAGTCCTATCGCCGGCCCAGCACCACGGTGCTGGTGACCGCGACCGTGGCCGCGGCCGCCGTGGTGACCCTCGGCGTCTCCCTGGCCGCGGCCGGCGTTTACGCCCGGGACGCCGGACGGTACGCCCAGCAGGGCAATTACGGCGCGGCGGTGGAACGCCTGCAGAAGGCCGCGGCCTGGAACCCCTTCAGTGCCGACTACCACACCCAGCTGGCGCGCCTTTACCAGCTCCAGGGCAAGTACGACCTGGCGCTGGGCGAGGCCCGGGCCGCGGCCACGCGCAGCCGGTACTCCGCCTCCCGGCAGGCGGACCTGGCCGGCGTGGCCTACGCCGCGGGCAGGCCCGGTGAGGCCGTGGGTTACGCCGAGGCGGCCGTGAACCTGGCACCCTTTCAGGTTTACTGGTACGAACTCCTGGGTCGCACGGCGTTCCTGGCGGGCCTGAGCGCCCTCACGGGCGAGGCCGACCGGCCGGGTGGGCCGGACGAGGCCCGCGGCTACTTCGAAGTGGCGGCCGGCGTGCCGGACCGGATCCAGGCCAGGATGGCCACCCTGGGCCCCAGGGAGCTGGGCCTGTGGACCGTGGCCCCCCTCATGGCCCCGACGCCCGCCGTCAACCTCAACGCGGGCGCGGCGCGGTACTTCCTGAAGGACTGGGCCGCGGCGGAAGCCGAACTGCGGAGGGCGGTCGAAGCACCGGACGCGGAGCAGGCCACCAGGGGCGAGGCCTACCTGTGGCTGGCGGTACTGAAGGACCGCCAGGGCCAGACCGCCGCGGCGCAGGATTTCTTGAACCGGGCCCGGGAACTGGTGCCCCAGTACGCCGCGGGGTACGAGACCCTCAAGGCCTTGTCCCTGGTGAAGTGAGACCGGTATAATATGGAAAAAGCGGCCACCCCCGTTCCGGAAGCCTTGGGGGCGGTTGGCCGTAGCACAAGGGGGAGTTTCCGGCATGGCGGGAGCCAGGGTAAAATGGTTGGGACATGCGGGTTTTGTGGTGACCGGGGCGGACGGCAAGGTGGTCGTGGTGGACCCGTGGCTGGAGGGCAATCCGGTGGCCCGCGACCGGGTCGAGGATCTGCCGGCGGCCACCGCCGTCCTCGTGACCCACGACCACTTCGACCACGCGGCCGACGCGGCCCGGGTGGTCGAGAGGACCGGGGCGGTGCTGGTGGGCATACCCGAGACGGTGCGCCGCATCAAGCAGGCCTGCGGGATACCGGACCAGCGGGTGGTCTTCGGCGGTTTCGGGATGAACGTGGGCGGAACGGCCGTGATCGACGGCGTTTCGGTCACCATGACCCAGGCGGTGCATTCGTCTGAGACCGGGGCCCCGACCGGGTACGTCGTGCGCTTTCCGGACGGTTTCACCTTCTATCACGCCGGCGACACGGGTATCTTTGCCGGGATGGAACTGCTGGGGAGGCTCTACCCCCTGGACCTGGCCTTGCTGCCTATCGGCGGCGTTTTCACCATGGACGCCCGGCAGGCGGCCCTGGCCGTTAAACTGCTGGGGCCGCGCAAGGTGATTCCCATGCACTTCCGGACCTTCCCCATTCTGGCCCAGGACGCGGCCGAATTCGCGGAGCTGGTCCGGAAGGAGGCACCCGGCGTGGAAGTGGTGGTGCTGGAGCCGGGCATGGAGGTGGAGGTCTGATCCGGCATTACCCCATTGGGGCGTGGCGGGCAGGGAGCGGGGTCTACCGGACGGAGGGAGAGGGTGCGACGTACCGGTATTTTTTACCACCCAAGTTTCAGTCGGCGCAGCTACCTGACGGTGGGACGCAGGCTGGCCGACTTTCCCGCGGCCATGCAGCACATCCTGGAGCGGCCCAACGTGCGGTATTACGAATCGCCGGCCGTGAGCGAGGAGCTCCTTTTGAAGGTGCACACGCCGCTGATGCTCCAGCAGGTGCGCCGGGATCCCTTTTGCGCCACGGCCTGGCACTCGGCCGGCGGGGTGGTGCAGGCCGTGGCCGAGGTGGCCCTGGGTAATCTGGACAACGCCTTCGCCTTCATCGGGGCCGGGGGCCACCACGCCGGGCGGGGTTACTTCTGGGGGTACTGTTGTTTCAACGACGTGGTGCTGGCCATCGTCAACGCCCGGGAGCGGTGCGGAGTGCGGCGTTTTGCCATCCTGGACACCGACGCCCATCACGGCGACGGGACCCGGGAGCTTGTCGAGGACGACCCGGACGTGCTGCACGTGTGCCTCTGCGGCGCCGACGCCGTTTCTCCGGATGGGACCAAGGTGGATGTGGACGTCTACACCCTGGCCGAGGAAGGAGGGGACATGGACCGGGAGTACCTGGCCCGCGTGGAGCGGGAGTTCGTGCCGCGGGCCGTGGCCTTTCGGCCCGACGTGACCATCTGGTACTTTGGGTTCGACACCCACCTCATGGACTACGGCAGCCTGGGCCTGAGCGAGCGTTGTTATCCGCGCATCGCCGAGGTGGTGATTAAGGCCGCGGAAGAGGCGAGCCAGGGACGCCTGGTGGTGGTGCTGGGCGGCGGATCGCGTACGGACCTGGCCACGGCCATCATCCCCAAGATCCTGCAGCAGCTGGCAGACGCGTAGGTCCCGTGCGACGGGGGCCGGGGACCCACCCGGCCTTTTTTGCGGACCGGCCGCGCCGGCATCAACCTTGTAAGTCATGGGCGTAGATCACCGGGCCGGTGGGCAGTTTGGGGTAGAAGTGGGTCGATTTCTGCGGCATTTTTTCCCCGGCCGTTGCCACGGCCACCAGGTCCGCCACCGGGGTCGGGTTGAGCAGGAAGGCCAGGGGGTAGGCGCCTTGGTCCACGGCCGCGGCCGCGGCCTGCGGGTCGTGGGTGTAGGCCACGCGGCCCTCGTCCTGGAAGGCCCCGGGTTCGAGGCCCAGATACCTCTCCAGGATGAGGTGCCGCACCAGCACCACGTCCAGGGAGCGCCAGGCCGGGGAGCGGCCGGCGGGGAGCAGGGGGGCCGGGTCCACACCGTCCTTCAGGGTGAGGAGCCAGGCCCGGTCCGCACCGGCGTAGAGTACGGCGGCGAAGCGGCGGGCCCCCCCACCCGCTTCGGAGCCGGCGGCCAGGGTGCGGGCAAAACCCCCCCCGTCGCGGCGCGGGGAGGGGCCGTGCCAGGGCGCGACCTCAAAGAGGTGGGCCAGGTCGTGCAGGAGGCGGCCCAGATCCGGGTCTGTGGGTGGGCGCACCAGACGGTGGGTTGGCAGGATAACCAGTCCGTTGTCGTAGACGTTGATGAGTACCATGAAGGTGTAGGCGAAGGCGGGCGCCGGGGCGGTCAGGGCCGTGTGCCCGGCGGTCACGGCCTCCAGCGGATGGCCCCGCAGGCGCTCGTTGCGATAGGCCAGGGCCGTCTCGTACCGGTGGTGGCCGTCGGCGATGTAGAGGCATAGCGGCGCGAACAGTTCCCGGATCCTGCGGATAAGCGGAGCTTGCGTCAGCACCCATAGGCGGTGCCCGTGGCCCCGGTCGTCCCGGAAGGAAGCCGCGGGCTTCCCGGGGTCGCCTATGGCCTCCGCCACCCTGTGTTCCGGGTCCAGGTACAGGCCCAGTATGGGGCTGAAGCTGGCCCGGCAGGCGCGCAGGAGGGCCAGCCGGTCCTCCCTGTGGCGGGGTATGGTTTCCTCGTGGGGTAATACGGTTCCCTCTCCGTAGTCGGCCAGCCTGACGGCGCAGGCCAGGCCGCGGCGCCTGAAGGTCCGGCCGCCGTGAACGAATTCCTGCTCGTAAAGGTAAAGGGCCGGCGCGGGGTCCGGCACCAAAATGCCCCGCCGCCGCCAGTCCCGGAAGGTGGCGGCCGCGCGGGTGTAGCGGTTTTCCGCCTCCGTGTCCCCCGGTTCCTCCCGCCCGCACTCCAGCCGCACGATGTTGTACGGGTGACGCCGGTAGTATTCCTCCCGGGCCGTGGCGTCGATGACGTCGTAGGGTGGCGCAACCACTTCCCCGAGGTCCCGTACCACCTCGGGATTGTACCGCAAGCCCCTAAAGGGGACAATTAGCGCCACCGGCTTCGCCCTCCTCCAGCTCTTTAAGGATCTTGGTGACCCAGCAGGTGAACAGGCCGGTCCTCAGGGTGGCCTCGCAGTGCCGGCGGCACTTTTCGCGCGCGTCCGGCAGGCGGTCCCGGAGCTCGAAGTAGAGCTGGGCCAGGTTGGCGTGGGCGCAGGCCCGGTCCTGCTCGTTGCCGGCCATCTGCAGGGCCTGCAGCAGGAGCTTTTCCGCAAACAGGTGGTGGCCCCGCGGCAGGGCGTTGGCCGCGGCCACCCACAGGAACTGGGCCGCCGTGCGCGGCCGGAAGCCCAGGGGGCAGGAGCGCACGGCCAGCAGGATTCTACGGGCCAGGCTGGCCAGCAGCCTCTTTTCCGCCGGGGGCAGGGACATGTAAAAGCCGCGCAGGCGAAATTCGCGCAAGAGCAAAAACCACTCTTCCACGCTACAACCCTCCCTCCGGGCAAGTCAAAGGAAGCCGGCGTGTCAGGTCGATCACCGGCCCGGCCTCGGGCCATACCCATGGAACGCAACACTTCCGTGCACCGTGTCCCCGGCATCCGGGACGGGGTCCGTCCTGCCCGACGGGACCTTCCCTAAAACCTGCCGGGCTTTCCGGCCCCGTTCCGGCCATTCGGGCTCCCCCGCACCCCCGACGGCTTAAGTGCCCGCGTCTGGCCCGCGCGTCCGGTGTCATGCCCCGGATTTCCGGCCAGTATAAATTACCGGAGGGGAT
>Ga0272449_1000644_pt1 | contig 40272 bp, 41 predicted proteins | sample YNPCB0241_FD_198679 | JGI IMG/M metagenome (GOLD analysis project Ga0272449, IMG submission 198679) | Hot spring sediment microbial communities from Yellowstone National Park, WY, United States - YNP-CB-024-1 | ecosystem: Environmental > Aquatic > Thermal springs > Hot (42-90C) > Sediment...
AGTTGTCGGGTTTGTAACTTTTATTTTGTAGTTTACTGTTCGCGTAACATAACCATATTGAATTAAAGTTAATATAACGGCGTGAGCATAGCCAGGCGAGATTTTCACTTCCGATGCTAAGCCTCTAATGGTCCACTCTTTTGCCGGGTTTGTTAATAACGCCCTAAGGATACGTGTAGCTTTAACTTCAAAAATGTTCGAGACTTGTCTCATGCTTTGAGACGATGTTCGCTGTAATATATAAATATTCGCTAAAAGCGAACAAACCATGAAGTCGTATAACCTCTTTTTTCATTTTAGTTGCTCAATTATGTTGAGCATTTATAAGGAGAGGAGCGTTGAGCAGCTTTTGCTCAATTATTGAGCGTTTATATAGGCCATTGAGCAAGTTTCTTTTGTGCGAGTCTGTGTCTGGCGTTAAGAATATTTTCGCGCCTAAATCTTCTAGGATTTTGCGTGTGTTACTTGTGAATTTTGGGAGGGATTGGGATGAAAGGGAGCTTGCAGAAAAAGGCGAGGCTTATTTACGTGAGTATATCTTTGGACGTATCTGCATACTCTTATGATATTTCAATGGTATTCTGCTGTAATAATTATTGCTGGTGGAATTATTCTGATTTTTCCTTATGCGACTTGTCTTATTGGGTAATGATTCATAGAAAAGAAAAGAGTATATCGCCAACTGAAAATCATCAACTTTAACTCTTGACACTTTTCGCTCTTATTCTGTTTTTCAGTCTAGCCTTGGCTTAAATTTGGGGATACTTTAACTTCTCTCTCCACGTATTGGCATGTTAGTTCTCTGTAAATGTTTATTAGGTTTTCTTGTTTATGTATTATTTTGCGGTCAGGTCGGGTTTGCTTGTCTGTTTTGTCAGCTGAACGGGTTAGGCGTCTTTCCCTCGGTGTTCCTATAGTGGATGATGTTTTTCCGGGTTTGGAAAGTGGTGATTTTGCTGTTTTGTATGGTGATGATTCTTTGCTTATGAGTTTTGTTCTTTGTGTCCGTTGTGTTCTGCCTCAAGATCTGGGTGGCTTAGGTTCCTATGCGGTTTTTGTTGATGGTGGGAACTCTTTTTCTCCTTACCTGATTGGTGATATTGCGCGAAGCTACGGTTTTGATCCGCGTGAGGCTTTGGGGCGTATTTATGTTTCGAGGGCTTTTACTGCTTATCAGTTTTCTGCGTTGGTTCTTGAGAAGCTTGAGCCTTTTGTGAATGCTAAGCGTGCAGGCTTGATTTTGGTTTCTGATATTGCGTCATTGTTTTTGGATAGGGATATTCCTAAAACTGAGGCTAAGGATTTGTTTGTTAAGGTTTGTGCTAAGCTTTCAGACATCGCCAATAATAAGAATTGTATTGTTTTGGCTACTTACAGGCCGGAGAGGCGGTCTAAGCTTGGTTTGTTTTTTGAGGCTGTTTTGTTTGGTCGTTCTAACGTTTTGGTTAAGTTTGAGAGGCGTGGAAAAACGTTAAGTTTTGTTTTGCAGGACCATCCGAGGCTTAAGACTCTCCATGTAGATTTTCCATCAGAAGACGTTCCTTTAACAAGCTTTATGGGTGTGTGACCGGTTGGGTAGGACTGTTCCGTCTTATAGGCAAGCGTTGGAGGCTGAAATTGCCAGATGGGAAGGCTTCAGGAGGGCTTTAAGGGGCAGGGAGCTTGAAGCCTTTGACAGGATGATGAATGCTTGTAGGGCTTATGCATCAGCCGGCGGCATGGCTACGAGGGCTGTTCTGTCTGAGGCCATGTTCATGTGTATTTTGCTCAGCATGCAGAAAGAGTTGATGGAGATTAGGGAACGCCTTGAGCGACTTGAGAAACAGCTTCAGAAGGCTTAACGCCTTTAAAGGCTGGATTTTAGACGTTTACCCATCTGGACCAAGCCAGGTGACAGTCTGGCTTATCGGCGAAAATGGGGAGCGAGTAAGGATTGTTGACAATTACACGCACAGAATCTATGTCGCTGGAGATCATCAGCTTCTTAAAAATTTAGCTGAAAAGATTAGGGATAGCAAGTCTGTGGCGGGTTTCCGTTTCGTCGAGAAATATGCGGATTTCATGGAGGCTACACGCAAGAGGGTCTTAGAAATTGATATGAGGGATTATGGGCGGACATCCTTTTTCGCGAGGAAGGTTCTCCGTTTAGGAGGCTACGAAAACTTTCAACTATATAATGTTGATGTCCCCATAGCTCAGGCATACCTTTATGAAAGGGATGTTTTCCCCTTAGCCCATGTTCTCGTTTTTGAATCTGGAAATAGGCTTGGCTATGAGCTTTTGGATTCTGTTGAGAGTTGTGACTATGAAGTCCCACGTTTACGTTCCATGTGGATTGATGTCGACGTGGAAAGAAGTGGAACCGTAACAAGCTTTTCGGATAAGATTGGCAGCATATCATTAGAAATGGACAATAAAACTGTTGTCATAAGTGAGGGAGACGAAGCCGACAAGATTTTGGAGCTTGTTAAAACTGTTAGGGAGGTTGACCCAGACTTAGTTTTTACAAGGGGCGGGGATTCGTTTCTATTCCCATATTTGGCCTATAGGGCCTTTGTAAACGCGGTCTTGGACAAGTTTATTCTAAGCAGGGAGGCTGTTCCATTAAAGGCTAAAAAGAGCCGTGGGCGTAGCTTCTTCTCTTATGGAAGAGTCTATTATAAGGCTCCTTTACGTAGGCTTTATGGACGTATACACATAGATGTTAATAACACTTTTATTTATTCGGCTTGTGGTTTAGAGGGCTTATTTGAGGTTTCGAGGACTTGCCGTGTGCCTTTGCATAGGGCTGCAAGGGCTTCTATAGGCAGCATTATGTCTTCTTTACAGCTTTACACTGCTTGGAAAGACGATATTCTTATTCCCTGGAAGAAGCGGGAGCCTGAATCCTTTAAGACTGGTTTGGAGCTCCTTGTAGCTGACCGTGGAGGCTTCATTTTCGAGCCTAAGCTTGGCTTTCACACAGATGTTGTTGAAGTTGATTTCACTTCCATGTTTCCCATGCTGATGCTCACAAGAAATATTTCGGCTGAAACCGTGCTATGCAATTGTTGCCCAGATTCAAAGATTAGAGTGCCTGAACTCGACTACAATATTTGTGAGAAAAGAAAAGGAATTGTTCCTAAAACCCTTGACCTATTGTTGAAGAAGCGCCTAAAATATAAGAGTTTGATGAGGGAAACTTCAGATGAGAGGCTTAGACAAGCCTATGACCTACGTCAGTCTGCCTTAAAATGGATTTTGGTGACTTGTTTTGGGTATCTTGGCTATAGGAACGCCCGTTTTGGGAAGGTGGATGCGCATATTGCTGTTTGTGCTTTTGCGAGGGACGCCCTTCTAAAAACTGCTCGTTTGGCTGAGGAGCATGGCTTTGAGGTTATACATGGCATTGTTGATTCTCTGTGGATTAAAAAGGTTGGCGTCACGCCGAGGGAGGTTGTTGATTTTTGCCGTGAAGCTTCAAACCTTGTTGGGGTGCCTTTAAACGTTGAGGGTAAATACCGTTGGATAGTTTTTCTCCCATCAAAAATCATGCCTGAGGCTCCCGTTTTGAACCGTTATTATGGTGTTTTTGAGGACGGCAGAATAAAGATGCGGGGAATAGAGGCAAGGCGGACCGATACACCGGAGTTTATCAAAAAAGCTCAATTGGAGATGATCAAGGTACTGAGTGACGCTTTAAGTTATGAAGAGTTTGTTAAGAGGATTCCGGCTGCATTACAGGTTTTAAGGGGATACGTGGAGAAACTTTTGCATGGAAATGTAAGCGTTGAGGAGTTGCTTGTTTCTAAGCGCCTGTCTAAGCATCCTCAAGATTATGCTCATGACGTTTTTCAGGCTGTTGCTGCCAAACAGCTATTAGCCGCAGGCTTTGACGTTTATCCAGGACAGACTGTGCGGTATTTGATAGTTGACGCTGATAACAAGAGCCCTAACAATAGGGTTAAGGCTGCAGAACTTTTAAATGGAAGACAGCGTTTTGACACACAAAAGTATTTGGAAATGCTACTGGAAGCTGGAGAAACATTGTTTAACGTTTTCGACTATGATTTGGAGAAAATTCGCAGCCATGTTGTCTACGGCGAGAAACAGTTACTTTTAGGCTGACAGCATTGTAGCATTCTTCCCGCTTTTACGCGCGCGTCTTCGAGCTTACACCCCGCTTCCGCCACTTCAACACAAACGAAAACCGCATAACAACAACAATAATGGACAAGAAAGTCGGATGGGATGCGCGCGCATTGCAAGAAGTAGACGTTATAATCGTTAAGAAAAAGGCTGTTTGTTCAAGGTGCGGCATGACTGTTGCTGAAGGCGGTAAAATGTTCAGAAGTCTAAAAATGCCGAACAAATACATATGCTTGACATGTGCAATAATGGAACACGAAGAACTAAAAAGGAAGAGAAAAACTGAACTTGCCAATGCATAAGTGTCGTGAATGCCGCTTCATAGACTACTTTTCAATGGAGAAGAAATACTGGTGCCACCAAAAGAAGGGCTATGTAAACCCAGAAGACGGCGCATGCGAAAACTTCAAACCGAAAATAAAAGGCCCATTAGACAAATATATTTGGTAACTCTTAACAAAACCATAACAAGAAAATTTTTACTGCCATTTAAAAACCCGAAGCAACAAAATAATATACGAAAAAGGGGAAGAGAAAATGCCTAAGCAGGGCTATACAGGTTTATGCCTAAAAAGGGAAGTTGCAGAGCTCCTTAGGGCAAAAGCGAGAGAAGCCAAAATGGGAATAAACGACTTTTTAACAGCACTGCTCTTAGGACCGTCCCAAATACATAACTGGGACCGTCCCAGGACCGTCCCAAACCCCCTCACACAACAGCAAATAAGCATCCAACAAGCTCTAAACCAAAAACAAAGCCAAAAACAAACTGCTTTCAGTGAAAACGTGGTGGGGCTGCCCGGATTTGAACCGGGGTCCTTCCCGCATGCGGCCACAGCCAACACGCATAGAGAGCCCAAGTCTCCAAGCCTAGACCAAGCTAGCCGACAGCCCCACTGTCATATCTCTATATGGTAAAATTTTGAAGGGGGATTTAAAATGTTTCTCTGCCAAAAGAATATTGTGGAGAAACTTTTCAACGTTTCCTAATGCTACATTGGAGAACTTTTGGACACACTAAACACTCGTCTGGAATCGGCATGTCCTTTGGAATAGAGTTTAAGAAGCCAAAGTAGTGGGCACACTTTGCCGGCGAATCAAGAACCTTAGGATAATCCGCTGGTTTAACATCAACAATCTTCATGTTTTCCACAACTATATCAATCTTTGACATGCAATATGGACAAGCATAATACGTCTGCCTAGGTATCGTCGAGTTGTCCGTCAATACAGCTGGCTTGCCAAAAGTCTTACCGCACCCTTTGTATGGGCATTTGAGCTTTTCCTCGTGATGGAGGAGACGCATACATTTTCTCTCCAGCGAAATTCAAGCGCGCCAAGCTTATCTGTAATATTGATATTTAATAAACATTTCTGCTCACAAGCACAACACAAATACAGATGCTACAGATATGGAGCCTCGGCCGGGCTTCGATCCCGGGACCTGCGGCTTACGAGGCCGCTGCTCTACCAGGCTGAGCCACCGAGGCATACGACTCTCTTGAATATTTTGAGAATTAGCTTATTCTTAAAATGTTCGGAGAGCAATCTCTTATTTATCATGGTTGCGAAAATTTTAATAGTATAGTTATAACTATACCACTTTTATGCAACAAACAAAAACCGATATCACAAGGCGTGGTTACGGGCTTTCAATTTTCGGTGGAATGTTAATTGCGTTGTCTTCGGTATTCGAAGCCGCCTATCTTCTTCATACAATGGGCTTTTCAATTTTACAGAAGGTGGAGCTTACAACCGAAACGAAAATTTTCTTAAGCTTATGCATTTTCTTGGGTTTTTCCGCAGCAACCTTAGCCTTTATTAGCGCATATTTACAATGGAAGGGGCACATACGCATTGCAGGTGTTTCGAGCATACTTTCAAGTGCTTTAGCATTACTTAATGTTGTAGTCCCATTCGTCTACGGTTTTGAAGCATACCAAATTTTTGCTTTAGGAGTGCTTCTTGGCGTTTGCCTTATTGGCATAGGCTTTGAGCTTGCTAGTTACACCCCGCGTGTTGAGTGGCGAGGTCCAATTTTAACCAGCAGAGAGGTGGCAGTTACAGCCGTTTTATCAGCAGCTTACGCCGTTTTAATAATAGTGGTGAAGGTCCCCTCTCCGACTGGAGGCTATACACATATCGGCGATTTAGTAGTTTTTATTGCCGCCCTATTATTTGGCTGCAAGGTTGGAGGCCTCGTGGGAATCGTAGGGTCAGTGGCTGCAGACTTCTATGTAGGATATGAACGATGGTTTGTATCCATACTTGCACATGGACTTGAAGGAGCAATCCCTGGACTAACAAGGGGCAAACCGTTTCTTTTACAAGCCCTATCATGTGTTATTGGGGGTTTCCTGATGGCGACAACCTACTTTTTCATAAACGTGTTTATAAAAGGGTATCCACTCGCCTTAATATCTTACATAAGAGACCTTTTTGTCCAAGCTGGTGTGTCCATAGTTGTCAGCCTGATAATCGTTAAGACCGTTAGGAAGGTTATTCCCCAATTTGGATAAACTTGAAGGCTTGTCCGGTCGAAGCATCAAGAAGCTGTAAGAACTTTTAAGGCGCATATCCCAATTATTTTAGAAGGTGCGGGATTTTGAGAATGTTAAAAGATATGGGCGAAAGAAAGGCGATTGAGCTTATTTTGGAACGATTAGAGAAGATGCCGCAGATGCCTATTCCCTTCGGCGATGATGTCTCAGCTTATCCCTTAAGCAAAAAGCAGCTTTTTATTTTGAAGACTGACATGCTGGTGGGCGAAACCGATGTTCCAGAAGGCATGAGTTTATGGCAGGCTGCTCGTAAGGCTGTTGTCATGAACGTCAGCGACTTCGCGGCGAAGGGCGTTAAGCCCCTCGTGATGCTGGTTTCTCTTGGACTGCCAAAAAATACCACACAAGAAGAGCTTGAGGAAATCGCGAAGGGCCTAAATGCTGGAGCCCGTGAATATGAAGCTTTCATAATTGGAGGGGACACCAATGAATCCGCAGATCTTGTAATAAGCCTTTCAGTTTTCGGCTTGGCGAAAAAGGATAACGTAATATTGAGGAGCGGAGCCAAGCCTGGAGATGTTGTGGCCGTCACTGGGCTTTTTGGGAAAACCTCGGCTGGATTAAAAATTCTTCTCGAAGGATTTACGGCGTCAAAGGATATTCGCGACTCCCTTTTGGAGGCTATTTATATGCCTAAAGCCCGCTTGAAAGAGGGCTTAGCCTTAGGCACTACGAGGGCTGTCACTTCCGCCATTGATTCGAGCGACGGCTTGGCATGGAGCTTCCATGAGCTTTCAAAGGCCAGTGGTGTAGGCTTCATAATAGAAAGTGTTCCGATAGCCCATGAAGCTGTTAGGTTTGCTGAAATGAACGGTTTAGACCCGTTAGAATTAGCCTTTTATGGAGGAGAAGAATATGAGCTTGTTTTGACTATAAAGCCCAGTTTTTGGGCCAAGGCGGAAAAAGCTGTTAAAAGCGTTGGCGGAAACCTCATCAAAATAGGAAGAGTCACTGCCGAGAGGCAAATAATTCTTGACGTTAAGGGAAAAAGGCGTTTTATTGAGCCTAGGGGTTGGGAACATTTCCGAAAACACTAAAACTGCTTTTCTTGCCTATCCAACTGTTAAAGAATCGCAATTTTACGAAAAGCTTAGAAATGGGAAAGTTAAGTGCGGCCTATGCGAGAGAAGATGCGAAATTGCGACAGGAAAAGTGGGATTCTGTAGAACAAGGATGAATTTTGGCGGCAAACTTTACACGCTTGTTTATGGTGACATAAGTGCTATTGAAAGCCGCCCAATAGAGATTAAGCCCTTCTTCCATTACTGGCCGGGTTCAACAGCTCTAACCTTTTCAACATGGTCGTGCAATTTTGACTGTGTTTGGTGCCAGAACTTCCATTTGTCAAAGGTGGCTCCTGAACCAGTTAAGGCGGTTTATCATTCACCTGAAAAAATTGTTGAGTTAGCCCTTGCTTATGGGGACACCGGTTTATGTGCAAGTTTTCAAGAACCCACACTTTTAACTGAGTGGGCTATTAGGGTTTTTAGCCTAGGAAAAAGCAGAGGAATAAGGTACTGTTGTTATGTTTCAAATGGCTACATGACTTTTGAAGCGTTAAAAGCACTTTGGGAGGCTGGCATGGACGGGCTTAAGATAGATGTTAAGGGTGATCAGGAGGCTTATACGAAGTATTGTGGCGGTGCCGACGTGGAGAAAGTTTGGAGGAATGCCAGATTTGCAAAACGCTTAGGACTGCACATTGAAATTGTAAATTTAGTTGTCAGCGGAGTAAACGACAACGAAAATGCCCTGCGGTGGGTTATTGAAAACCACTTAAAAAACGTTGGATCAGAAACGCCGCTGCATTTCACTAGATATTTTCCAGCCTACAAATTTCATAATCCGCCCACAAAGATTGAGACTTTGGAAAAGGCCTACGAAATGGCCAAGAAGGCTGGGGTCTTATACCCTTACATCGGGAATGTTGCAGGACACAAATATGAGAACACTTACTGTCCCACTTGTGGAGAGAAGCTTATCAAACGGTATGGATACTACGTCTTAAAGTACAATGTTTCCGAAGATAAAAAGTGTCCAAATTGCGGGACCAGAATCCCCATAACCGGTCAGTATGTAGGAAGATAACTCCTTAACTAACATTCTAGGGTTTTCTAATTTTGAGGGTTTCCCTAAGCTTAAAGTATGTTGTAGCCCCTATGAATCTGCCTATGGCTGATATAACATAGACTATTTGCAAACCCAAAATTAGGCCGAATGCGCTGACAGTGAAGTCGGATAGGTAGCCTCCTAAAAGAGAGCCGAAAAACGTGACAGCCCCTATTAAAAGGTTGTAAAAGGCTGTAAAGCTTCCCCGATACATTTCTGGTGAAACATCCAGAAGATAGGTTGTCACACTTGCTTGTTCAAAAGCTGCGATGGCGCCCCAAAAGGCGCCAATAACCATCAAGACATATATGTTTGGTGAAAATGCATATGCCAGAGGAACAGAAACATAGCTGAATCTGACGAAAATGAGTAAGGGTTTTCTACCAACAGTGTCTGCAAGCTTTCCAGCCCACCCAATAAAAATTATTGTGAATATTGCTTGAACAACTGAGAGCAAGGCTATTTCCAACATCGAAGCCTTTAACACTTTAACCTGTGTTATCGCAAAGAGTGGCCAGGCAATTGACATGAAGAAGTTAAAAACTGCACTGCAAATGCAATATTTAACAAAGTCACGGGATTTCTCCGCAATTTTCAAGACATCGTATAAGTCTTTTATAAAAGCTTTCTTTGCTTCAGCGCTGTCTTTTCTGGTTTTTTCGGTTTTAATGTAAACCATGACAACTGATGATAATAGCCCGCACCCTGTGGCAACAGCTATTGGGATTATGATTTGATTCCGCATTGAGCCTCCAACAGCCGTCATAATTGCTCCAGAAGCCATCGTGGCTAGAATGCCTCCAACAGAGGCCCATAAATTAATTGTGGCGTTAACCCTTCCCAAACGTGAAGATGGAACTAGGTCGCCTATTAACGCTGTCCATGCGGGAACGGCCATGGAGCCAAGCAGCGCCTGGAAGCTTATTAATATCACAAGTTGGCTTGCAGAGTTCACAAACAACATTGGAACCCAGAGTAAAGCGACAATTAACCCGCCCAAAACAATGAAGGGAATTCTCCGTCCAATTCTGTCGCTTAGTCTACCCCATAGGACTTGCATGACATTGTTTGATATGTTGCTCATAGACTGGAACCAGCCCATATCCGAAGAAGATGCGCCTAACTCTTTAACCGCGTAGGGACCGACAAAAGGGTTTATCATACCAGTTCCTAGAGCATTAGCTACAGAGCGAACATAGACTATTTTCAGTTCCCTTGCATTTTCGGATGATACATTGTTTCTCGTATGCATAGTGCTCGCTTTCTTTTGAAACTTCATCATGTTTGAGAAGAAGCTTAAAAATTAAACGGTAATTCTTGACCATTCCCAGCGATTCACCACTCAGAAAATAAGGGCCATCCTAAAATAGGTTAAATTATGTTAAATTCCCAATTTTCTGAGGGAAAATTTATATGAAGGAAAATTTGGTTCTATTTCAATCTCATTTCTAAAGTCGAATTTTTGGGCGAGAAATTATTTGCCCCTACTTCTTTTTTTGCCTTTGCTTTTTCTTACAACTGTTACTGTTGGCTCTTGATTTAGCTGTCTAATTTGGGCGTTGGGATATAAACGTTCGATGTCCTTTCTAATTTTTGCCAAGTCCACTTCCCCATACGTTTTAACGTCAACTACGGGGTTGCCATCTTCATCGTAGCTCAGTGAAACGGCGTATCCGGAACCTATCTCAATTTTCGCTGGTTCCAAAATGAAACCCAAATCATCGGCTAAATCCAATTTAACGGAGCTTATAGTTTCACGTTTATGCTTTTTTTCAGACATAGGATCACCGCTTAAAGAAGGGCGTAAGGAAATTTAAAGGGTTGCTATTTCAGAATAAGTATTACTTTTACAGTTTGATAGGCTTAATGGATTAGCAGTTTCTCCTCATACTTCCTTAAGTATTCTGCTGCCTCGCCAACATCCATGAATAGCTCATCTACACGCTGCACATCTTCAACAGTGACCTTATCTCTATTTGATGATTTTGCATTTTGGGCTGCTAGGCTTAATAGTTGGACCGCGTACCTCATGGAACTTTTTGCTCCAACCTCGGCGAGCTTTTCAAGGGCATCCTTATCAAGCTTAATTTTCTCCTCTGTTGCACGAATCTTTAAGATTTCTTTGATGCTTTCCACGTCATAGGGTTGTGTTGCAATTATCACTGAACGGTCTATGAGGTCTACGGGGAAACCCAGCGGACTTCTAATGTCTGTTCCACGGATCCTTGCCACGCCTCGGTTTGTGGCGAGGATTATTATTGGGACAAGTTCACTTTCCATGGCTCTTCCAAGGAAGCTGAAGGCTTCCAAATCAAGGAGGTGGGCATCGTCTATGAAGAGCACTCCCGGGTGGATGAAGGCTTTACCGCTGTCCACCCACTCTTTAACTTGCTGGTCAACGGCCATTCGCACCTCAGTGTCTATCTCCTTTGATTCAGATCCGCCGAAAAACAGCGAGAAGAGTCCGCCTGAACGTTGCCTAGCGTTTAACTCGTCTAAGTCTGCCAGCGTAAGCATGTAGACAAACTCTTTTTCTTTCAAAACTTTCCCGTTTGGGCGGGGAATCTTTCTCCGCGTATCAACATCGTAGGTTTTTCCTTTCTGGCTTTCCAGACAGAGACCAAGATTGACTACTCTACCAGTTTCGGCATCTATCTGGATGACATGCCCTTCAGATATACCTTCAGCAATTATCTGCTGGGCTATGGAGGCGCCAGCCTCAATGGTCCTCTCCTCATCTTTTGTTTTCAGCGTTAACCTAACACTTTCCGGAATCTTCTGATAAGGGTTATAAGGATGCGGTGCCGTTCGAATGTCAACCATGGTGACTTCGCCCTCGTAGACCTTCCGCATCTCATGAATTTCAACGCCTATGCATTTCCTTACAGCCTCTATGAGGACTTCGGTCTTCTTCCTTTCTGCACTGTAGATTTCGCTTCCGCTCATTTGGATAAATGGAACATTTTCGCCTAATTCTTTAGAAATGGCTACGGCTATGGCTGTTTTTCCAGTGCCAGGGGGACCGGCCAAAATAATGCATTTCCCACTAAGCTTCCCTTCCTTAATCATTTTCACAACCAGGCCTGCAGCTTCCCTAGCCTTTTCCTGTCCAACCATCCCATCTTTTATCTTCAAGGCTTTTAGATTCTCATCTAAGCCCAAACCCTTAATGTGAGTGTGAGCACCTATTCTTTCAAATCTTGACACTGGTGTGGTTGGCAGCTCTCTAATAGCCGCCATACAAGACACCTCCGAATTGGAGTTTTTAAAACCGAATTAGTAACAAGATTTTAAACCAGAATTACATAAATAAAAATTTAGCGCTTATTTTTGGCTTATTTCTCTTCCTCTTCTATCTAGCAAATAGTTTAGAACCGTTATGCATGTAGCAGCCATGTATGGCTTTTTCCCGAGAGATATCTTCTCTCCAAAGCGTAAAGCAAAAGCCTCAACTTTTTTGGGTAAACCTACATGGTCTCCTAGAACAAAAATTGGGTTTTCTCCAATATCAGCTTCAAATATATCTTTTCCGCCCTCCTCTAAAACGTATATTTTAGATCGCGTCGCCTTGTTTTTCACTAAGGCTTCAAAACTTGTTTTGGAAAGAGTGATCCCTGGATGATGGTTTCCAGATAAAATCTTCTTTAATATTTGGGTCCATGTGTTCACGTCTGTTCTAACATCACGCAACGTTAAGCCTTCAACTTTCAAATGTAAGGGTGGCTGTGGAGGACCATTTAATATGGCGTTGAAAACTGTGTCTTTACGTATTGCGTGGGAAAGGAATAGGCTTGCAATAATGCATTCGTAGACAATGTCTAGGCGTCCAGCCTCATGCAAATTTTTCCATTTGGCATCTGTTCGACCAAGACGTGAATACAAAATGAATTCACGCATTTCGCTCGCCTAACTTACAGCTTTTCAAATTTTTCTAATCTCCATGATTTCCTGGTATAGTTCTTTAAGGATTTCCTTATAGTTGGCTTCCCCTTGCTCTATCTGGTCCATTATAGCTTCAAGTTTCCGTGTCGCCTCTTCAGACGCATATTTCCCAAATTTTAGGCTTAAATATTTGTAAACTTTAAAGCCTAGAACTGTGCTAATGAGCCTATTCCCCTTTTCTATGGCGTACCGCCTTTCTAGGATTGTTGCCACAGTTTTGGCATAGGTGCTCGGTCTTCCAATGCCCCGCTCTTTCATGAGGGCTATTATCTCGCCTTGGGTGAAGGGTCTCGCCGCCGGCAAGTATAATAGCCTTGCAAATTTTAATGGATATTCGCCTTCCTCAACGCGGTTTGCGATTTTTATTGGTAATACTAGGTTAAACCCTTCGCTTATGATGCCAACGGGGTTTTCAATAAATGTTTGATTCCCGTTTATTAGGACTTTGAATCTTTGATATAGGAGTTTTGTCTCCCGCATTTGGCTTGCAATGAAACGTTTGAATATTAGGTCATAGAGTTGAAAATGTTCGCTGCGCGCGCGCATGTTCATTGGATAAAGTGAACAGTAAACGTCGTAGGCTATTTTCTCCCCCTCAATGTCCGGGTCTGTGGCTATAAAAATGCTGTTGACTTCCAAGGCAAGTTTACGCATGGCCTCAATAAGTTCACCTTTGGAGTGAAACTCTCTCCCCTTGCATTTTGGACAAAAATCTAAGCCGGCGAACTGTTCCCCGCAGTTTTTGCATTTCCTTATGAAGTCAAAGATGGGAAGGAAGGAACTCTCCATCTTCAACTTTAACCCCATGAAACCCTTCGCTTACAACCAAATCGTAAATGTGTCCCATGCTTGCAACAATGTTAAGTAGAAATTCGCCTGTGCTTACTTCAAAAACTGTTAGGTTTCCAATTTTTCTCTTGTAAGGCTTTCCAAAAAATCTTGATATGGTCCTGGCCTTTGTGGGAGACTCCACTGTCAGCAAGGCTGTTTTAATAAAATCTTTAATCCTCTTAACGATTCTGCCCTCTCGAATTTCCCTTATAATTAGTCTATCCTCATCTATCTTTTTAAACCACTTTTCAGCAGCTTTCAAATCAAATTTTATCCATGAAGTTTCTCCAAGTATGAAGCCCAATTTCCGCTTAAGAGAGAAGAAGGCCTTCTCATCATCCACCAAAAGAAAGCTTGCCCCGTGTGTTATGCCCCCTGCAAACATTCTTGAAGCTCTTCCGGAAGCTTGAACATACGCTATAGGGTCTGCAATGACGAGGTAGAGTTCACCGTCCCTCTTTTTGAGGGATATTTCCTTGCTTTTTGCTATTTCATCCACAATTTTTGGCGTAATGACCATTTTCAGAAAAGTTTTTGCTTCTACAACAAGCCTTTTAACATATTCCTCATAGTTGGAAAGTTGAATCCCAGTTTCTATGGATGCCCTAACCTTTTCTAATGTCTGCCTGTCTATGGGAAGTATCCTTCGGAGCCCATTGATTATTTGACTTGCCCTTTCCCGCTGGTCTTTTTCTAAAAATTCTCGTATATTCTTAAGGAGCAACAGTATTTTGGCAGGGTATTCTTCCCAGCTGAACCTAATCTCCATCCTGGGGACTCCCGTGAAGATAACGTAGCGAATCCTTTCGGGGAGATCTATTCCCCGTGCAAGTGGGCTTCTAAAGCTTGCAACTCCAATTAGGGCATCATAATCGCCCTTCTGGAACTTATCCAAAAGTTCTTCATCCATCTTTATGTAGGTGCTTGCTTTTACACCATTCATGTTTAGAAACACGTTTAGCCTAAGTGCATAATCTCTGCCAAAAACGGAGGGAACAAAAATTAAGCATCCGGAGCCAAAGCTCTTAATTAAGGATAGTACTTGGCTTTCAATTTCACCGCTTGCCTCCACGTAAAAATCCTTAATTTTCCTCAGGAACTCGGGTTTAAAGCCTATTTGAAAGTTTAGAAGCTCTTCGAACAGCTTTATCCTCTTCGTCCTTTTAGCCTTTACAGTCGCCCCAGAAACAACCAACAAGCCTATACTATTTCGGCTTTTATAATCTTCAATCTCTCTTCTCAAAGCCTCTATCCTCTCAAAAACTTCGGAGGGGCTTTTTCCCATTCTTTTTAGGCGGTTTGTCTCCCTCCGCAAATCTATAAGTTGGAAGGCTAATGTTATTGTAGTATTGTCAAATCCCAGAATTGTTAAGATTCTATCAATGTTTCTTGGAGATTTAAGAAAGGAGTCCACATCATCCACAAACACGAAATCAAAACTTTTGTCCCTTAAAACTCCAAAGTGGTTTATCAGAAACCTTTCAGTTGTTATAAGAATTTCAAAATCACCGTCAACCACTTTTTTCAAGGCCTCTTTCCGCTCTTCTCCACGCAAACCCCCATGATAACAAATTTTTCTAGGCTTTACCCCAAGCCTTTCAGAGTAAGCATCTATTCTCTCAGCAACCTGCTGAACAAGGAGGGCTGTTGGCACTATTATGTAACTTCTCCGCCCATTAATAGCAAAATAAAGAGCCGCAACAGTTCCTAAAACAGTCTTCCCAACACCCGTTGGTGCAACTATTGAAAAGCTCCGTTTCAAGATAATCCTTCTCGCCCATGTCTCCTGAAGAGACCACATCCTCTGTCCAACAGCCTTTCTAAAAAGCTTGGAGAAATCATCGAACGCTCTATGAAAAGCGAAAGTCTCCTCGGCAAAGTATAGCCTTCCTCTATCTTTTAGGGACTGCAGCACTTGCCTCCATGATTTCACATTTTCAGCTTCTTCTAGACAGCCCTCGCATATCCCAAACTGAAGGAGACGCTCATCAGATATGGCGCCCCTACAGTTTACACATAACCCGCGATAAATCCCCCTCACATCAACACCCCTCTAAACGCTTAAATTTAAAGGAGTCATGGCGATAAAGCCTCGGGCGGGATTTGAACCCGCGACCACCGCCTTACCAAGGCGGTGCCCCACCAAGCTAGGCTACCGAGGCATTCACAATCCAACACATAGGCACATAAACGTTTTAAAGGATTTCGCGTTAACTCCGATGGAAGTCGAAACAAACAATTTATAATCTTGATTTCAACCATGCATTTTGGAAGCGGGGGTCGCCAAGCCTGGCCAAAGGCGCAAGGCTTAGGACCTTGTCCCGTAGGGGTTCGTGGGTTCAAATCCCACCCCCCGCACTTTTATACGAACCTACGGTTCCTATTACTTCCTTCGAGAAAGAGGTTTTGGAGTTCATTAACTACCTGTTAAGCAAGAAAATGCTTAAACTCACCATCAAGCGGATCGTTAAAAGCTTGAAAAGCTTGTTAGGTCATAAAGTGGACCGGGCGGGATTTGAACCCGCGACTTCCGCCGTGCGAGGGCGGCGTTCATACCAGCTGAACTACCGGCCCACTGCTGGGATTCCTCGAGTGAAAGGGTTTGTTTACGGGATTTAGGGCTTTCGATTTTGCGGAAAGTCCCATATTTTATTGGAAACAATAGTGAATATGGCTGTTCTTTTGTTTTATGCAGTGTGGCGACTTTTTATAAGCGTTCAGTTTTGAAGTTTTCAACTTTTAGTTTTTCGCCTTCGTTTACTTTCTCTAATATTTTGGCGTCTCCGAGGATTTTGCCTATAACGTTTACTGGGCTGTAGGGTTTTATTATGTTTGGGGATGGGCTTGAGAGGGTTGGGCCGAAGAATAGGCATAGGGCTGGGCATTCAGGCCAGTAGGCTAAGTCGCCGTAATCGACTATGGCTTTTGCCTTTTCTGAACTTGTTTGGAATGGGACTGCAAAGTAGATTTCTTTGCCCCAAAATTCGGCTCTTGATTCGAAGGGTAAAGCCTTCATTAAGGCCTCTGCTGTTTTTGGGTTTTCGTCAAAATGGATTTCGCATATAACGGATATTCCAGATTCAAATGTGATTTTTATTTTCTTCCTCTCGCCCATGTTCCTTCACACCTCTAATTATTCCTTTGCTATTTTAAGCAGCATTTTCATAGAATGTTCACGTATTTTATGCATTTATTCTCTCTCATCTCTAAAATGTTTAAGATATTGCAATGTAGATTTTCTTTTCGTCCAGTTGGTATTCGTGCCATTCCGCTTCTTTTTCTCGGCTTGTTTGAAGTTGGACTTTTTTTGAGCGGACAAGTTCTGCCATCTCTTGGGTGTATGGTTGTAAAAGTTTTATGCTTTCTTCGTCCAGTCCGGCTATGTTGACGTTGTTTAGCACTTCTGTTGGCACATAGCCAAGCTCTTTTCTTAAGGATTGGACTCTTCTGGCTATGTCTCGCATTAGTCCTTCGCCTAAAAGCTTCTCGTCGCGGTGGATGTCAAGATATACGCTTATGTCTTTTTCAGTGGCTGAAGCCCACTCTTCAGCTTCGGCTTTGATGTATTCCGGTGTTTCTTGGCAGTATTCAGCTTCTTTGACGTTGGAAAGTTCTAGGAAAATCTCGTTGAGGCTTTTTACTGCCTTACACGTTTTTTCTGGAGCTATTAAGATGGCTTTGCGTAGGGGCCATCTTCGCTTTATTTTCGCAGACTGCCTTGCAGAGTAAACGAGTGAAACACATTTTATTAAGGTTTCAAATTCTTCTTCTAAGCTTTTGTCGCGTAACTCTTCTCTTGGTTCTGGCCATTTTTCAAAGTTTACTGATTCTAGCAGTGTTAGGTCTAGCCTTTTGTAGATTTTCTGGTATAGGGCTTCGCTTAGGAACGGTGTTACTGGGTTGAATAGGGTTATTGCTGTTTTTAGGACATGCCATAGGGTTGCGTAGATGGCTAGTCTTCTGTTCAGTGTTTCTGGGTCGTCTGTCCAAAGTTCCCTTCTAATCATTGGCACATACAGGCGGCTAACTGTTTCCACAATGAACTCTTCAAGTTCCGCCAGTGCAATGTTAAATTCGCATTTTTCCAGTCTAGCTGTGTAATCGCCTATTGTCTTTTGAAGCTTTGATAAGAGCCACAAGTCCGGCTTTTTGAGCAAACCGTTGTTTTTCGTCCATTCAAGCGTGTGCTTTTGTGGGTTGAATTTGTCGTATTCGGCGTTTTGCAAGAAGAATCTGTTAAGGTGGTATAGGGTTGCCAACACTTGATATGGGCGGCGGCTCATCTCGTTTAAATCGAAGTTCATGAACTCTATCGGTGAGCATTTCCGTAGTAGGTAGAATCTACAAACGTCTGCGGAAGCCTTTTCCAGAAGCTTGTTTACCTCAATTATGTTTCCGAGACTTTTGCTCATTTTTCTGCCTTTTGCGTCTTGGGTTAAGCCTTGGAATAGGAAAGCCTTGTAGGGGGCTTCAGCCCTCCCCGTCAGTATCACATGCTCCAGCATAAGCGAGTTTGCCCATCCGCGGGTTTGGTCTATGCCCTCTGTTAGGAAGTCTACTGGCACGTATTTGGCGAATTCCTCGTCTGTAAACCTTGCGTAGGGGGCTGCTCCACTGTTGTGCCAAGTGTCCAGCACGAAAGGTTCGCGGTGCATCGTGCCCCCGCATTTTTCACATTTTATTTTTATGCGGTCTATCCATGGCTTATGAAGCTCAAAGTTTGGCGGGGGCTTCTCTATGGCTTTTTCAATAAGCTCCTTTTTGCTTGCCACCAGCGTTTTTGCTTCGCATTTTTCGCAAACCCATATTGGTAATGGGGCACCCCAGACTCTCTCTCTTGAAATGCACCATGATTTGCCCTCTTTTAGGAAGGATATGAAGCGGTTCTTCGGAGCTTCGAAGAAGTATTCGACCTTCTCCGCCGCCTCCAAAACCTTGTCGTTTATCTTGTCCGTTCTTAGGAAGTATTCCCTTCTTGCAAGCCAAACAAGCTTGTGGTGGGAGCGCCAACAAGTCGGATACTCATGCCTTATGGTTTTGACTTCAACAAGTAAGCCTCTCTTGCGAAGTTCCTCAACAACCATGGCATCGGCGTCTCTTGCAAAAACTCCGCTGAAGGCTCCGGCTTCCTCAGTAAACTTTACTTCGTCGTCAAATGGGGCGAAAACTGGGACTCCGCGCTTTTGCGCTGCCAAAAAGTCTTCTTCGCCGTTTCCGGGTGAAAGGTGCACAACACCTGTAGCGGTGTTAACGTCAACAAAGTCTTCGCATACAACTCTATGCACAAGGGGGTGCATGTCAAGCTCTGCTTGTTTGGGAATCAAATCCTTGAATGGGTAATCGTACTTTAATCCTTCAAGGCTTCTACCGGAAACTGTCTCAACTATCTCGTATTTTTCTATGCCGAGTTCCTGCATCACTGGTTCGACGCGTTGCCTCACCATAATCCACTTCTCGTCGCCAACCTGGACTTTGGCGTATTCGGCTTCTGGATGCACTGCCAACATTAAGTCTGTAACTATGGTGAAGGGCATTGTTGTCCAAACTAGGAAATACTCGCTTTGGCTGTCTGCCACTTTAAACTTGAAGTAAAGCGATGGATCTTCAACTTCGACGTATGAACCTTCATACCCAACTTCGGCGCTGCTTAGGCTTGTTTGGCATCCTGGACAGTAAGCCACAACATAATAGCCCTCTTCAAGTAAGCCTTGCTCCCAAGCGCGTTTGAGGTACTGCCACTCCCGCTCGATATAGTTGTCCAAATAGGTCCAATAAGCTTTTCCCTGATCTATGAATATGCCGAGTTTTTTGTCTGCTTCAACCCATTCTTTATGGTAGCGCATTATTGTCTTTTTGCATTCTTCTATGAAGCGTTCCTCGCCAACACGTTCTAGCAGTTCCCGCTTGTTTTTAACGCCTAAAAGTTTTTCAACTTCAAGCTCCACTGGCAAGCCTTGACAGTCCCAACCTGCCCAGAAGGGCACAAAATAGCCCCTCATGGTTTTCCATCTGAACCACAAGTCTTTCATCACGCGGCCTCTGGCATGTCCTACATGGGGTATGCCGTTCAGCGTTGGCGGACCTTCAACCCATCCGGAAACGCCCACGTTATTTTTCTGGCGGAATTCCATGAGTTTCTCGCGTATGCGGTTTTTCTCCCAGAATTCTCGGATTTCCCTTTCAATTTCAAGCGGGCGATAATCCATGCTTAACAAGTTTTCAAAACTAGCTTTTGATTTGGCGGTCACCTTTCATCACATTGCACCCGCAAACACAACAAAATAGCCCAAGCCAAATATAACCTTTTTGAATTACAAGTCTCTGCAGTCAAATTTAGGATTACACAACAGTTTAAATTGACTACCCCTTCTCTTCTCTATTTTTTAGCCAGCAGTTTAAGGAATAAATGGATAACACGATTACAACAATTTCCACTATTATTGATGCTTGCCATGCGTAGAAGGGATTCCCATTCATAAAGGGGTATAACACCCAAAGCATTTCACGATGGGTGAACATGTCAAGAACAACGTGGCTAAACCCGCCAAAGAGACTCAGCAAGTATATGTTTCGCAATGGGTACCGCGCTTTGACTGGTTTAAGTTTTGCCCACTTGTAAAAAGCCAATAGTTTGTTATTGAAAAGGCGCTCTAATATGTAAACTCCAATAGTTACTAGGATGGGGTATATAGCTAAGGCTAAGGTGAACCCGTGCCAAACTCTATGGTCTAAGGGTTCTCCTAAAAGGATGTAGTATAGGGGTTCCAGGTCTATGAAGGTTGTTGAAACCGCCAATGCTAAAGAGTCTATGTGCCTTTTATCCTTGAAGTATAGAAACATAAAGGATAACGCGTGGAAAGGGGTGTAGGGCACTTTTAAAAACTTCCATCAACTTTTTATCAGAACGGTATTTTTCTCCCATCAAAGTCTCGTTTCCAAACCCCAAACTCGTCATTAACCGACCTAAGCTGGCTTGTGTTAAATATTGGGCCGTCTTTGCAAACGCGATACTTGCCGATAATACAGCTTCCACATATGCCTATGGCACATCGCATTAGGCGTTCTAGGCTTGCCTCCATTGAAACATTGTGCTTCTCGCAAAAGTTAAACACTTTTAGAAGCATTTGTTCTGGTCCACAAGCATAAACCATGTCAAACTCTTCTTTAGCCAGAATATCTTCCACAAGTTCTGAGGCAAGAGCTTTTACACCATAGCTTCCATCTTCTGTGGCTGCCAAAACATTCTTTTCGCCGCAAATCCCCTTTAACTTGTCCAGGAATAGTAACTCGTTTCTTGTTTTTGCACCCACGGCCAAAACCATTTTTGTAGCCTTTGAAAAGGCTATTTTTTTGGCTAAGAATAATAGTGGCGCTAAGCCTATTCCTCCTCCAACTATGAGAATTCTGCTGTGGCCGAGCGAGAAGCTGTTTCCGAAGGGTCCTCGTACGCCTATTATTTCGCCGACCTTTTTGCTGTGCAATGTTTTTGTTGCTTCGCCAACCCGCTTAACAGCCACAGAAACAGTGCCTTCCTTCTCATTTACGTCAAAGATGCTTAAGGGTATCTCGTCTACGCCTGGAATCCAAAGCATTAGAAATTGCCCTGGCTTGGCTTTTGCGCACAGTTTGTCCTTAACAGTGAAGGTTTTAACTGTTGGGCTTTCTGTTTTTATGTTTAGAATACTTGTGGTTCTTAGCTTGTTAGTTTTTGTGAGCCAAGCCGACAATTTCGGTCACGCTCCTAAAGCCCTTCCTTTTCAAATAAGTTTTTATCCCCCTTGCCACAGCTCTGAAAACGGTTGGGCCTTTCAATGCAATTGCTGTTCCGATTTGGACTGCTGTGGCGCCTGCAAGCATGAATTCAACGGCGTCCCGCCAATCGGTTATGCCCCCACATCCAATTATAGGCGCTTTAACTCTTTCATAGATTTCGTATACACATCTTATGGCCACAGGTTTTATTGCTGGTCCGGATAATCCGCCCTTCCTGTTGCTTAAAATTGGCTTTGCAGTTTCGACGTCTATTGCCATGGCCTTCACCGTGTTTGTGGCTGTTAATGCGTCTGCACCAGCTTTAACAGCTGCTTCGGCTATATCCGCTATATTTGTGACGTTTGGCGAGAGCTTTACAAAAACAGGCTTTTTAATGGCGGCCTTAACCTTCATAACAACTTCAGCTAAGACTTCTGGCTTCTGCCCAATTTCAGCTCCGGTCTCCTTAACGTGGGGACATGAAACATTAAGCTCAACAGCGTCAGCGCCAGCCCCCACAGCCTTTTTGGCAACTAAAGCGTATTCTTTAGCTGAAAATCCGTAAACACTAACTATTAATGGCATTTTCAAAGCCATTTTTGCCTCTCTAATGTCCTTTGCAAATTCTTTTATGCCCGGATTAGGAAGCCCAACAGCGTTTATTAAACCGCAATTGGCTTGAACAACTGTTGGGTTTGCGTATCCCTTTCGAGGCTTAAGTCCAACAGACTTTGTTACAACTGCGGCGGCTCCGCCCTCAACGATGCTTTCAAAGGTTTGAGCTGAATACCCCAAAATTCCAGAAGCCAACATTGTCGGGTTTTCAAGGCTTAAGCCGGCAAGGTTAACCTTTAAGTTCCCGTATTCCACCCAATTTTCACCGCTTTTCTAGAGTGATTGTTGCTTTAAAGAGATAAAGTTTAGTTTTGACCAGCTTTGAATCGGCGGCAAAAGGTATAAAGGGAATTGTTATCTCTGGTAGGATGGTGAACAGCATATGTCTGTTGTTGAGGTTACAGTTAAAAGTCAGAAAGGAAAATGCGCTTTTGGGCATAGGGTTGGCGACAAAATACTTTTCGACGGAAAATCTGTTAAAGGCGAAATATGCTATAGCGCGTTGATGGTTTTGCTTCCAAAGGTTTACGCCATGCGTTACGGCGTTGAGTTTCCATGGACAGAAAACAAGGACGTAATCTATAATGCTTGCCCAGACCCTGAAAACCCTGTTGTCTTCGAAGTCCACCGCATTAGAAAGTAAGGCACAATACCTTCAGAATCCTTTATTTATGCAAGCCCCAATAGAATAGTAGTTTGGAATCTGAGGAGTGGATGATGAAGGCAACTATAATTCAATCATTATTTGGAGTTTTAGCCTTCGACGAGGGTAATAGGCTTGTAGCCCACTCCCTTTTCAGCAAGAAGCCTGACGAAGCCGCAAGGGCTATTGTTGAAATAGAGTCTGGAAAGGTTGTGAAGGAAGTTGCTGAATTAGTGAATTATTTAAAGAACAGCAGCTATGACACCTTTGTTTTTGAGAACCCTCTTTTGGCGGCAAGTGTCAAAGAAAAGTTAGGCGTTAACGTTGAGGTTTCAAGGGTTTCCGATGCTGGTGAAGTGCTTCGCTCCAACATGGAAGGATTCGCTCTAGAAACTGGCTTTGTTAAGGATTATGGGGAGTTTCGCATTTGGACGCATAGCGTGACTATGGAAATTGCCAAAATCAGGGTTAAAAGGGCTATTGAGAAAAGGGACTTGGTGATTGCCCAGGCTATTCAGACGCTTGACGACTTGGACAAGACAATAAACCTTTTCATGAGTCGTGTTCGGGAGTGGTATGGCATCCACTTTCCCGAATTGGACCGCCTTTTAGAGAAGCATGAGACTTATGCCCGTTTGGTTGTGAACCTTGGTTTTAGGGAAAACTTCACAGTTGAAAGACTTGAGAAGGAGGGCTTGCCAAAATCAAAGGCTGAACAAATAGCGAACGCCGCCCAATTTTCTATGGGCGCGGACATGGCGGAAGTTGACTTAACCCAAATTCAAGCCCTCAGTAGAAGCGTGATAAACCTTTATGAGCTTAGGCAAAAGCTTGAAGACTACGTAGACTCAGCCATGGAAGAAGTGGCGCCAAACATAAAAGCCTTAACCGGCGCTCTTCTAGGTGCCCGCCTCATAGCTTTGGCTGGAGGATTAACCAATCTGGCTAAGATGCCAGCCAGCACACTGCAAGTTCTAGGCGCAGAGAAGGCTTTGTTCCGTTCTCTTAAAACTGGGACGAAACCGCCCAAGCATGGAATAATCTTTCAGCATGCTTTTCTGCATGAGGCTAAAAAGTGGCAGAGAGGTAAAATAGCCCGGGCGTTGGCTGGCAAACTTGCCATAGCCGCGAGAACAGACGCCTTCGGTGGAAGATACATTGGCGAAGAGTTGAGGGCTGACTTGGAAAAACGGGTTGAAGAAATCCGCCAGAAATATGCTGAACAACCAAAAGTGTCTGAGAAAAAACCAAAAGCGAAAGAGAAAAAGTGGAGAAAGGGGAAACATGCACGTTAAGCCGCATCCACAGTTTCCACAGATATATCTGGCCACCTTGGAGGATGGAAGTCAAAGGCTGGCTACAAAAAATCTTGCGCCGGGGAGAAACGTTTATGGTGAGAGGCTAATAAGTTTCGAAGGCGTTGAATACCGCCTATGGGACCCTTTCAGAAGCAAGCTTGCAGCAGCCATACTAAAAAACATTAAAACGGTTCCAATAAAGCCAAACCATCAAGTTCTATATTTAGGCGCAGCTTCTGGCACCACAGCCAGCCACGTCTCAGACATTGTGGGCGAGGGGGGCTACGTTTACTGCGTTGAGTTTGCGCCGAGAGCCATAAGGGAGCTCGTCAACAACGTTTGTGCTTATAGGGTTAATATGTTGCCTATACTTGAGGACGCCCGCTTCCCAGAAAAATACGCCATTTTCATCCGCGGCAAAGTGGATGATATATACTGTGACATAGCTCAACCAGAGCAGGCTAAAATTTTGGCGGATAATGCAGACCTTTTTCTAAAAAGGCAAGGCTGGATAATGTTGGCTGTTAAGGCTCAAAGTATAGACGTCACGAAGGAGCCGTCAGAAGTTTACAAGCGGGAAATTCGAGTTCTCAAGGAAAGAGGCTTTGAAATAGAGGATGTCGTGCATTTGGAGCCTTACGATAAGGCTCACGCCATGATAGTGGCTAAAAGATAAGCAAGGGCCAACACGCATATTCTTTATATTTCAGAGTGCTGTGGATTCTTTTGTGAGTAGCCGATGACTTATAGGGAGATGGGGAAAGTTGAAGCTGCAGAATCCGTGCTAAAAGAGGGCGGATTCACCGTCTCCCAGAGGTGTTGTTCAAGACCAAGCTGCTTCGACATAGCAGCAAGAAAGAGGGAATCCTTAATTTTCATAAAAGTTCAGCCGGATATTGGATGTGTTCCCCCCTACGATTCATTAGAGTTGAGGATTATTTCAGAACATATTTCGGCAGCCTCACTTTTCATTAGCGAGAAAACTAGGGAAAAACCCTTAGAAGACGACACAGTTTACTCGCGATATAACGTTTTAGCCATTACGCCAAAAACCTTTGAAAACATCGTTTTGCGAGGAATTCACCCCCTAATCCAGGCTGGTCCAGGGGGCTATTATGTAGAAATTGATGGAGAAGCCATTAAGAAGCGAAGGCAAGAGCTTGGGCTTTCTGTCGGTGAAGTGGCGGAGAAGCTAGGTATTTCAAGGCGGACACTTTATGGCTATGAGAAGGGAATGGCTAAAGCCTCAGTGACGGTGGCTTACAACCTACTATGCACTTTGGGAGTCCCCGTTGCAAAACCGGTTGACATCTTTGAAGCTCCAAGGAGTCAGAGGAAAACCATCATAGCTAGAGCCAGAAGAATAATAACTAAAAATAGGCTTCTCCAGAGAGTCTTCAAAAAGCTTGCAGGCTACAATATTGTTGCCGTTAAGAAGGCACCCTTCGACTTTGTAATAACGGTTCCAGAGGAGAACATGAAAATAATCGGCGGGGTTGCAAACAGCGAAGAGAAAACGTTAAGCCGCAGGGTTGAGGAAATTTTAAGCCTAAGCAAGGTTGTCCAAGCCCACCCGGTTCTTGTGACGGATGGACAAAAGCCCTTGCCAAACAAGGATATTTCATGTGTTAAAAGCGACGAAATTTCAAAAATTAAGTGTCCAGAAGACTTGTGTAAGCTTTAGCCAAGCCTCGTCTGCTGAGAGCTGTTTTCCAGTTTAATCTTTTTGGCTGGCTTCCAAGACTTTCTAACAAACTCTGGATATTCCTTAAAGTCTTCTAGGCAGCGGCGGAGAAACTCTAAAGTTTTTGGGTCTGTTGGGTAGCCGCATCCAAAATCCCCATATTTGGCTTTTAACTCGGCTATCGCCTTATCCCTTTCAACTTTGGCTATTATTGAGGCTGCTGAAACCACCGGATATTTTCTGTCTGCCTTGTGCTCCGAAACTATTTCAACCTTAAAGGGCAAATACTCCAAAATTTGCTGTTTAAAGCGTTCTTCCAAAACGTCTGAGGCATCCACATAGGCTATGTCTGGCTTGAGAATTTCTATCACCTTTGCCATTGCTTGCGCCTCCAGTCTGTTGAGTTTATGGAGTTTTCTTCCCTTCTCCACAACCTTGTCAATTTCGGCTGGTGAAAGCTTCATAACAGCGTGTTTTTGGGCTATGCGTTTAATTTCAATTGCAAGGGACTCCCTTCTGCTTGGTGGAAGAAGTTTCGAATCTTTCACGCCTAACTGAACGAGTTTTGATAACTCCTTTTCATCTATCAGGATGCCGGCGATAACTAGTGGTCCGATAACAGAGCCGCGTCCGGCATCATCAACGCCAGCAACCAACATGGGAAGATTCCTTCAAGCATGCTACGGTTAGAATAAATAGGCGTGGGCTGGTTAAAGCTTTAGCGTTCACGCTTTCCATTTAGGAATTCTTGGGCTTTTTGCACCACTGTTTTGTGCAATTCTCCTCTGTTTTCAAATGTAACGTTGAATATTTCAGCGTCCTCCCGCTTTTTCAAGGCTTCTATTATTTTGTCGCGGGCTTTCCAGTGGACAACAGCTATAACAAGTTTGCCGCTTTCAACAGCCTCCAAAACCGCTTTCTTAAATTTTTCTGAGAAAAGCTCCATTGGACCTATTTCATCTATGGCTACAATATCGCATTCCCTAACAGCCCTCAAAACCGCTTCTACGCCAACATTGTCTAAGTCTTCAAGGTTTACACGGTACCTGCCCACTTGTGGTCCGGTTTTCTGGTTTATGTGTGCAAGCCATCCGTGCTTGCTGCTGTCGGCTAAATCTAAGATTTCGAAGCCAACACGTGCTCCACATGAGCGAACTTCACGGCTCACCATTCCGCCAACACTGTAGCCCTTAGCCTTTAAGGCTTCAACAACCCTGAGTAGAAGGGTTGTTTTCCCAACCCCTGGACTTCCAGTCACTAACAGAACTCTTTTAGGCAAGTTATCAACCCTTTTAAGATAGTTGTGTTAGAAGGGCGGACATCCCGCTTGCGGCAAGTGCGAGCAGCTCAAAGGTTTTGTAGGCCTCAACCATGTTCTCCGCCGTATATTCTATGGTTAACCCATCAACCCTTTTGGCTTTTGGCAAAAGCTCTGCAACATCTGCGAAATGGCTTACCAAGAAGGTTACCCGCATATTGATTGGCTTTTTGGCAATCAACAAATTACCGATTGCGCCAGGCTTAAAGTTTGATGCAGCCCTCTTTGTGGCCTCTCTTAGCTCCTTCTCGATTCTTGTCATGCTTGGGCTTTTAGCGGAAACCCTGCTCAAAGAGTTTTTTAGGGCAACAGCTTCAGCCCATGGGGCCCACTTTGCAACATCGTCTCTTATGAGTTGGGCTTCGCCGGCAACCATTATCACTGGAACGCTAAACTCTCCGGCGACATAAGCATTTAAGAGGAACTCGCTGACTTCAACACCGTTAACCTCAACCTTTCTTATGCTTCCACCACTATACGTGTGGTCTGAAGAGGATTTTGCAGTTCCAAACTTTGCGTGATAGCCCAGAAAAACGGCAACGTTGCACCCTTCAATGCCAGCAACCATGCTTAACGGGCGGGGGAAACCCCTTATAATTTCCATATACTCCGGCAGTTCTTCCACGTGGAGGTTAACCATTGGGCCATGGCTGTCTGCTACAACAATTTCTTCAAAACCATTTTTGTAAAGTTCATCAGCAACAATAAGCGTGACTTTAGTAGCAATTTTTCTAGCCTCCTCGTAAAGCGTTCCTTTTAAGCCAAGGTGGCTTGTGACAATGTATGGCATGCCTTCCAAGTCGACTGAAATAGACGCCTTCAATAATGGTCACCTTTACGTTTATGCATTTACCCTTTTTTAAGGCTAAAATGTTTTATGTGTGACACTCCAAGAATCTAATATTCGGCAGCTAAACGTGTTATGGCTGATGGCTGAGCATGAGCGTCGGAAAGGAGCATGAGGGCATAGTTTCATCTTTTGAGAGGCAACTAAGCGAGTGGGTAGCCCGAAGACACAGCAAAGTCTTTAGAATAGCCTTGCTCTTAGCCATAATCCTTCTGGTTTTTCTAACATCTTTTAAATACACTGTTGGCGGATTAGGCGAATGGACTAAAATAGACCCGGCGGCAATCCTCAACATAACAATACAGCTTTTTACAATAATGAACCCGATTAGTACGATACCAACATTTCTCCTATACACCGGCAACCTTAAACGTGAAGAAAGGCTGAAAATAACAAGCACAACAACAATGATAGTTATTGTTCTCATTTTAACCTTCGCCCTCTTCGGTCCACTAATACTTAACGCCCTAGACGTTTCAGTCACAAACTTTAGGTTCGGCGGCGGCATACTCCTTCTAATACTGGCCATAGACATGCTTGGCGGAATGTCAAGGTCGAAATCGATAGACATAAAACAGGTGGCAGTTGTGCCCTTGGCAACGCCTTTATTGGTTGGACCCGGAACAATGACGACGCTTATCGTGTTGTCTGGCACTTATCCCATAATAAATGTTTTAGTTGGCGGTTTAATAGCCGCTGCAGGTGTATACCTAACCCTCCGTTTTTCGCCAATTCTCGTTTCGGCTGTGGGCAACAATGGCGTCCAAGCCTTAAGCCGAATAATGGCTGTTGTGTTAGCGGCGATAGCTTCACAAATGATCCACTCAGCCCTTGTGGATTGGGGCATAGCTAAAATATGAAAAACCAAAAGCCACAAATTGATTTTCCAACAGAAACCGTTGAGGAAGGCAAGGTTAGAATAATCGTTCCAAAACTTTCAGCCTTTGTAGAAAAACCAAGCGAGTATGCGCCATCCAAAGCTCCAGTCTTCTACAACCCAGTCATGGAGTTAAACCGCGACCTTGCTGTTTTAGCCATACAAGCATATCAAAAAATGGTGAAAAGAGAGCTCTTCATCTGCGAACCACTGGCTGGTTGTGGCGTAAGGGGCATAAGGTTCGCGAAGGAAGTGAAGGGTGTCACAAAAGTTGTGATCAACGATATCAACGAGAAGGCTTACCAGCTTGCAAAATACAATATCCAGATGAACAGGCTGGAAAAGCGTGTAACCGTCAAAAATGAGGATGCCAACCTTCTGTTAGCCCGACATAGTGCACCGAGAAAACGCTTTGACGTCATAGACATAGACCCCTTCGGCTCACCAGTACCCTTCCTGGATTCTGCCATCCGTGCTATCAAAGACGGAGGACTACTAGCCTTAACAGCTACTGACATGGCACCCTTGTGTGGTGTGCACCCGAAGGCTTGTATCCGAAAATATGGCGGTAAACCCCTACGAACGGAATACTGTCACGAGTTGGCTGTTAGACTTCTAATAGGCTGCCTAGCTACAACGGCAGCAAAACACGAGATGGGCATAAAAGTGCTCTTCAGCCACAGCACAAATCATTATATACGCGTTTATGCGGTTCTGACGCATGGCGCAACAAACGCCGACAAAAGCCTCCAAAACATGGGCTACGTCTTCCACTGCTTCAACTGTTTCCACAGGGAGGCCTCAAAAAACCCCCTTACTAAAGATTTCAGCTTAAAATGTCCAGAATGTGGTTCAAGAATGGATTTCTCCGGACCTTTATGGCTTGGGAGAATAGCCGACAAAAGCTTCTGTATTTTAATGGAAGAAAAAATTGCTGACAAAAGGCTCAAGATTGAGGGAAAAATTCGGAAAATTCTAGACTTAATAAGAGATGAATGCAATGCGCCAGCTACATATTATGTTTTGGATAAAATCTGTGACAAGCTCGGTTTATCTGTTCCATCAATCAGCAAGATTTTCAAAGCGCTGGCGAAGGAAGGTTTCACCATTTCACTGACGCATTTTAACTCTAAAGGAATAAAAACGGATGCGCCAGCGAGAGAGCTTCAGAAACTTATAAGGTGTCACACCTTGTAAGTGGCAAATTTTAAATAATCTTAAACCAAAGTGGATGACTTAGGTGAGCATAGTGAATAAAAGAATAGTTTTTGCTGTTCTACTGCTATTCCTCCTAGCACAATGCATTACATTGGTGAGCGCACAAAAGGCCATAACAGCATGGACCAATAAGTCAACGTATAATCCAGGGGAGCCTGGAACACTTTACATAGCCTTCTACAATACAAGAGATAGCGCAATAACAGTCAAGAAAATTGTTGTAACCTTTGAAAATTGGAGAGCCTTCAAGGATGGAAAATGGGAAGGTAACGCAACCATAGAGGTGAACAAGGCTTTGGCAGGTAAGGAGGTCTACTCAACTAAGATGGACTTTACGGTTCCAACGGATGGAAGAGCTGTCGATACACCCGTCCAAATAGAGGTCCACACAGAGGAAGCAGGAGTTATATCATTACCAGGGGATAAATTATTAATACGTGTCTCCGAAACCCCACTCTACATGGTGCAAATATTAAACCTCTTAACAGTGCACGTGGTTTTAATGATCGTTTGCACTATAATAATAGCTGCGATCATATTTCTGTCAACACGAAGGCCTAAAGCCGTATGGGTAGAAGAAGAGAAGGAGAAGTCCGAATAACCTTAATCCCTCTGTTTTTCCATTTAATTTTTAAGCATGAACTCCTTTTATTTTAACTAGCATAACAGTTTAAGGAAACAGTTGGAGGTGCCGTGGAACTCGGAAAGGTTTTGGTTACGTCTGCTTGGCCCTACATTAATGTAACGCCCCATATTGGCAATCTAGTAGGCTCTGTTCTTTCAGCGGATGTTGTCGCCCGCTATTATAGGCTTAAGGGCGGAGATGTTTTGATGGTTAGCGGCTCCGATGAGCATGGAACCCCCATTGAGGTTGAAGCCATAAGGCTTGGCGTTAAACCAAAAGATTTGACGGATAAGAATCACGCGAGGGTTGTTGAGCTCTTCAAAAGGTGGGGGATATCCTTCGACAATTATACGCGCACAGAAAGCCCGGTACACAAGGAGTTTGTCCAGCAACATTTGATGAAGATTTACAGGAACGGCTACATATTCACTAAAGAGACTGAAATGTTGTACTGCGAAAAGTGTAGGCATTTTCTGCCAGACCGTTTTGTTGAGGGAAAATGCCCCTATTGTGGGTATGCGTCAGCCCGTGGAGACCAATGCGACAATTGTGGAAGACTTCTTGAGCCAACAACACTTATAGAGCCTTATTGCGTGATATGCAAGGGCAAGCCCGTCATAAAAACAACAAAACACTGGTACTTTGACCTTGGAAAGTTTTCGGAAAAATTAGCCAAATACATAAGCGAAAATAGGCAACTGCCAACAAACGCCAAAAACTTCAGCCTAAACCTCATAAAAGAGGGACTAAAGCCGAGAGCCGTTACAAGGGATGTAAGCTGGGGTATTCCAGCGCCATTCCCGGAAGCCGAAGGAAAGACCATTTATGTTTGGGTTGAAGCCGTTTTGGGTTATGTTTCAGCCACAATAGAGTATTTCAGAAATCGTGGCGACCCCGAAGGCTGGAAAGCTTACTGGTTTGACAAAGACGCGAAAACCCTATACTTCATTGGGAAGGACAACATCCCCTTCCACACTATAATTCTGCCAGCCCTTCTCATGGCTTCCCATGAAGATTATAATTTGCCATGGAACGTTTCAGCCACGGAGTTCCTCCAGTTCAAGGGTGAGAAAGCCTCAAAAAGCTTGAGGATAGGCATATGGATTGACGAAGCCTTGGAGCTTTTCCCAGCTGATTATTGGCGTTACTTCCTAATCGCTACACGTCCAGAGACAAAGGACTCAAACTTTTCATGGGAAATCTTCGCAGAAAAAATAAACGCGGACTTGAACGACACTTTTGGAAACTTCATCCACCGCACATTATCCTTCATAAACCGCCAGTTTAACAGCCAAGTTCCAGAGCCAAGCCTGCTGGACGCAGATGACAAAAAAGTTTTAGAAGCCTTGAAAGAGAAGGTGGGCGAAATTGCCGCAGATTTTGAGGCTTGCCAACTGCAATCAGCCGCAAACGGTGTGATAGGCGTAAGTCGCCTCGGAAACCAGTACCTTAACGATAAAGAGCCGTGGAACCTAATAAAACACGACAGAGCCAAGGCTGCAACCGTCATTTATGTGGCTGCACAACTGGTTAAGGCTTTGGCAATAACATCAGCCCCAATAATACCCTTCACAGCAGAAGAGCTCTGGAAAACCTTAAACTTGCCGGGCAGCGTTCACCAGCAAAGGTGGGATGAAGCCCTAAAGCCTTTACTGGCTGGCCACAAAATAGCTGAGGCTAAGCCTCTTTTTCGCAAGGTGGAGGCTGACGAGAAAAAGCTTGACGAAATGTTGGAAAAAGTTAGAAAGGCAATGGCGAAGTGAAATTTCTGAAAGTTAAAATTGATCTTCACGTTCATACATGCTACTCCTATGATGGGCTAATTAAGCCGCAAGAGCTTGTAGTCTACGCCAAGAGGGCTGGTTTGGATGGAATAGCCATAACAGACCACGACAGAATCGATGGAGCCTTAAAACTGGCAAAAACCATGGCGGACTTGTTAATTATACCTGGCATAGAAGTCTCAAGCCTAGAAGGTCACATAGTTGGGCTAAACATCCAAGAAGGGGTGCCAAAAAACCTTACGGCAGAGGAGACAATAGACAGAATCCATAGCCTAGGCGGTTTAGCCATAGCATGCCACCCAAAAGCCCTTTTCAAGGCAAGTTTAGGATGGAAAACAAACAAGAATTTTGACGCCATAGAGGTTGTGAACGCCTCGGCTTTCCCCTTCAAATGCTCCACGCAACAGGCATTGGAAATAGCCAATAGGCTTGGAATACCGCGGGTTGCTGGTAGCGACGCCCATTATGCTTCAGAAATAGGCTCGGCGTACACGCTTGTAGATGCTGAACTCGACGGTGAACTCGACGGTGAAGAGATTGCTGAGGCAATAAGAAAGGGGTTATGCGAACCCTTTGGGAAAGCTATACCATTAGAAACGAGGCTGAAAAGGGAAATCCTAGCCCTAAAAACCAAATTTTTTAGGAAAAATAGCGTATCATGTTCCAATTACTAGTGGTTCTGTTAGCCGCTTCAGTGTTGCGATAGCTGAAAGTGCCGCCAAAAAACTCGTTTTCGGATTTTCCGCGGAAGGCACATTTTCCACATGAACCCGCATCTCGCCAAATTCGCCCTTAACTTCAATTTCATGAATGTTACGGCTAATAGTGGGGTCAGCCACCACCTGCACAACAGTTTTTTCCGCGCCTACACCCGCCAAGCCAAGGGTTGCCGCCACATTAACATTAGCTGGAAAAAGCTTGCATGCCTCCGCGGCTAAACCCTCATATATCAGCGTTGGCTTCTCAACCCTCCCACCAGTCTTCTCCATGAAATAGGGATTATCCGCCAACCCTTCAACGGGCTTCCTAGTTGTTAAAATTACACTTTCAATTTTGCCCAATGCTGAGGCTTTCACCCCGTCCAGCCCAGCTATAGCGCCAGATGGAATGTAGACTTTCCTTCCTCTTTCTTTGGCAACTTGGCTAATTTCGCCTAATAGTCCAGAATCAACTAGGGCGCCAACGCTCATTATCATGAGGTCTTTTCCAGCCTTCAATACTTCGACAGCATAAGCCTTAACAGCCTCTTGAGAAGCCGCCTCTATAACAAGCTCAACATCTTTGCTTTCAAGAAACCCCTTGAAGTTTTTGGCAACCTTAGGCTTGCTTTTCAGCTTCCTCGCCAAATTTTCGGCTCTTTCAATGTTTCTGTCAAAAACCAAAATTAAGCGCGTGTCTCCAGCTTGCCCCCTATCGATAGCCTTTGCCAAGACTGTCCCAATGGCACCGCACCCAATAAGCCCTACGCCTAATGGCATTTCACGCTTTTCCTTCTTATTTTCGCTTACATGAATGCTGGAGGTTTTCCTACATAAACCATTTGCCTAAAATCCTAATTATCTGAAGATTCTGCCCTAAAAGAAAATCATAATATAAAATTGGGTAATTTACGGAAAGTCTGGTTCTATCTGGTACAAATTCAGTTTTATGCCTAAGGGCTTTTCTGGTTCATCGTAAGGCTCTAGGTTAAAAAGCTGCGGGGCTATTGCTCCAAGTCCGCTTGGTAAGTCTGGCGAACTCACTCCCGTTAGCACTAAGGTTACCTTAAGCTTTCCATCCATTTCTGGGTTAACCCTTGCACCCCAAATTACTAGTGCATCGTTGTCCATCATTTCTGTGACTATTTCTCCGACACGGTTTGCCTCTTCAATTGTCATTTGGGCGTCCCCTGAAACATGGATTAGAGCGCCCTTTGCACCAGCATAATCCACGTCTAAAAGCGGATTTCGCAGCGCGTTTCGAACAGCCTCCTCAGCACGGTTCGGCGCGTCTGACTCGCCTACGCCTATAACGGCTAGTCCGCCCCTCTTAACAATGGTTTTGAAGTCTGCAAAATCCAGGTTGATAAGGCTTGGAGCCGAAATGGTTTCCACAATACCCTTAATCATGTTCGCCAAAACTTGATCTGCAATCTTAAAGGCCTCATTTATTGGCAGGTTTGGAGCCAAATGGATAAGCTTGTTGTTGTCAATAACGACGACGGTGTCACAGTTTCTCCGCATTTCCGTTAAGGCATGGGCTGCATACTCTATGCGCCCCTTCTCAATCCGGAAAGGCGTCGTAACAACACCAACAGTTAAGGCACCCTTTTTCTTTGCTATTTCGGCTATAACTGGCGCTGCACCCGTTCCTGTTCCGCCGCCCAAACCAGCCGTTATAAAGACTATGTCCGCCCCATTCAGCAGTTCTTCAATGCGTTTTCTAGACTCTTCTATGGCTGCCCTTCCAAGCTGTGGGTCTCCGCCAACCCCCAAACCCTTCGTTAGCTTCTCGCCTATCAGGATTTTCCTATGAGCTTTTGAAATGTTCAGGTGAAGTGCATCGGTGTTTATGGCTATGCATTCTGCCCCAACAATGCCCATCTCCATAAGCCTTGTAACAGTATTGTTTCCAGCCCCGCCCACGCCAAGGACCAGCATACGGCAGAAGCTTGGTGGGCGAATCTCCTCTGGAAAAGTGTTCTGCCAAGAATATTTGAAGGTCTGCTGTTGGCTGGTTGACTGCATTTAACCAACCCTCTTCCTACGCCAAACCTCGTTGTTTATCAAATCGCGGATTGCAACACGAATTGCTTCAGCCCTGTTCGGGTAAAACCTCTCATTTACAAGTTGGTCCAACGCCTCGATATACGGTTCGGGAAGATAGAGTGTGATTAACTTCATTTTGATTTCCCCCTCCGGTAAGCGAGACAAATGGTGTTTTGAAGCTATACTTCTATATAATATGTTTTAAACATGTTTTAAATATGCTGGTTCTTTTATTTATAAAGTTTATGCGTTATAATTTCAAAAACTTGTAAATTCTTGTTTAGGCTGACCTCTAGGTTTTTATTCCTTGTTAAAGCATTTTACGTATTGCCATGGAAGCCGTGCGTGTGTTCCTAAAGAGTTTCGGATGTTCAACAAATTTGGCTGACGGGGAAGTGTTGGCTGGTTGCTTAGCGAAGGCTGGGTTTCAACTCGTCGACAGCGCAGCTGACGCAGACATGGTCATTTACAACACTTGTGCTGTTAAGAGTCCAACTGAAAACCGGATGATTGACGTTTTGAAAAAAGTTCCTAAAGGGAGAAAGCTTCTCGTTGTTGGTTGTCTTCCTTTGATCAATTTCGAAAGGCTTAATCACGAGGTGCGTTTCGATGGTGTTGCAGGTCCAGCATTAGGCGAAAAAATAGTTGAGATAGCTAGCCGGGTTTTGAAGGGCGAGAAGGTTGTGGCTTTAGAAAATGCAGATAAGGCCAAGCCACGCTTAAGCCTCCCCAGAGTTCGCGTGAACCCTGTTGTGGGCATAATCCCCATAAGCTATGGGTGTTTGGGTTCATGTGCCTACTGTTGTGTCGTTTTCGCTAGGGGACGCCTAAGAAGCTATAGCATAAAAGAAATAGTTGAGCGGATGGAAGTCGACTTGGCTGATGGCGTGCGGGAATTTTGGTTAACCTCGCAGGACACTGCGTGTTACGGAAGGGATGTTGACACAAACCTTGCTGAACTTGTTAAGGCGGTGTGCGCCGTTGAAGGAGATTTTAGAGTGCGCATTGGAATGATGACTCCAAACAAGGCGCTGGGCATTTTAGAAGACTTAATCGAGGCTTATAGGGATGAGAAGGTCTTCAAGTTTGTACATTTGCCCGTCCAAAGTGGGGATGACCAAATTCTAAAGAAAATGCGAAGATTCTACACGGTGGCCGATTTCAAAAAAATAGTGGATGCTTTCAGAAGTGCTTTCCCAAAAATAACCATAGCCACAGACGTCATCTGCGGTTTTCCAGGAGAAGACGAAGAAGCCTTCAAAAGAACTTCACATCTAATTGAGGATGTTAAACCAGACATAGTTAACATATCAAAGTTTTTTGCAAGACCTAAAACTCCAGCGGCTTCAATGCAGGATTCTGTCCCATTTCCAGAAATTAAAAGAAGAAGCGCCCTGCTGAACAGTTTAGCCTCAAAAATCGCTTCGGAAAGAAACCGGGAATGGCGCGGTTGGGAAGGGGAAGCCTTAATAGATGAAGTTGGAAAGGTTGCTGGTTCTTGGATTGGTAGAAACTTTGCTTACAAGCCAATAGTGGTGAGAAATGAAAAGAACATGCTAGGCAGGGTTGTTAATGTTAAAATTTATGAAACCCATGCAACACACCTTGTAGGAACATTGTCTAGATAAACGAGAATCCTGTAATTTTTACAAAAAAGTATCCGGAAAATTGGTTGTTTTCGCTTTCCTTACCGCTAAACTTGACTGAAAATTTATATAAAGCTTTGATTAATGCGTTAGGGAAATCAAAATGCAGTGTAAAACAGTCGACGATTATCTTGAAGTTATACGTTCAAAACTAAGCAAAAAGGATTATGAGAAACTCTGCGCCATAAAAGTTTTAAAAGCCCATCAATTCATCGTTGAATCTGCAGAACTTTGCAAACCTGAAAAGATTTTTGTCTCTGATGATTCGCTAGGGGATATGGCCTACGTTCGGAAAATGGCTATAGAAACAGGCGAAGAAAAACCTCTTGCTATGCATGGGCATACTGTTCATTTTGATGGACCCCACGATCAAGGAAGGGACCGCGAAGCTACTAAATATTTGGTTCCAAAGGGAGACTACTTGAGCAAGGCGTTGAACCAAATTGACAGAAATGAGGGGCTAGCCGAAGTTAAGGGCTTGCTTAAAGATTCGATGAAAGGGCGCACCATGATTGTTCGCTTTGTATGCCTTGGACCGCCTAACTCCATTTTCACAATTCTTGGTATGCAATGCACAGATTCATGGTACGTCGCCCACTCGGAGCAGCTCCTTTTCAGACCAGGCTATGAAGCCTTTACAAAGGCTGAACCAAACATACACTTCTTAAGGGTTTTACACTCTAGCGGGAGACTTAATGAAAACATGGTTAGCATAGACTATGACAGGAAAAGGGTGTACATTGACTATACTGAGGATATAATCTACAGCGTCAACACTCAATATGCTGGCAACTCTGTGGGGTTTAAGAAGCTGGCTTTCCGCCTCGCCATAAGAAGGGCAAACCAGGAGGGCTGGCTTGCAGAACACATGATGATTATGGGGGTGCATGGACCAGGCGGTAGAAAAACGTATTTTGCTGGAGCTTTCCCAAGCGCTTGTGGGAAGACCTCGACGGCTATGCTTCCGGGAGAGACCATCCTTGGAGATGACATTGCCTATATTCGCAACGTTGGCTCAGTGGCGAGGGCGGCGAACGCGGAGTGCGGCATTTTCGGTATTTTACAAGGCATAAATCCCCAAGATGACCCCGTGCTCTATAAGGTTCTTACAAGCCCTGGCGAGGTTATATTTTCAAACGTTCTTGTTAAGGATGGCAAACCCTACTGGCTTGGAATGGGTTGCGAACTCCCAAAGGATGGGATAAATTATACGGGTTATTGGTGGGAGGGCAAAAAGGATGAGAATGGCGAGCCTGTACCGCCCGCTCACAAGAACGCCCGCTACACGGTTTCCCTTAAAGCGCTGGACAACTGTGACCCAGAACTGGACAATCCGATGGGCGTCGAGTTGGGTGGAATAATGTATGGTGGACGCGACTCTAAAGCCTACGTGCCAGTCCAGCAGAGCTTCAACTGGGAGCATGGAATAATCTGTTACGGGGCAGCCTTAGAAACCGAGACAACCTACGCCATAGTTGGAAAGGAAGGCATCCCGGAAATAAACATGATGAGCATACAAGACTTCATATCCATACCCATGGGCCAAAACATCCGAAACAACCTAAACTTTGGAAGAAAGCTGAAGAAGCCACCAATAATATTCGGTGTAAACTATTTCCTAAGGGACCTCAAGACTGGTGAGTATGTGAACTCGCCGAGGGACAAGCATGTTTGGGTTAAGTGGATGGAGTTGCGCGTGCACAATGGCGTGGGCGCAAGAGTTGCTCCAACAGGGCTTATTCCAAAATATGAGGATTTGCGGACACTTTTCCGGCAAGTACTTAACAAAGAGTACGGCAAACAAGACTACGTTAAACAGTTCACTATTCGGGTGACGGAAAACCTCGCTAAAATCGAGCGGGTTGAAAGGTTTTACAAGGAAAAAGTTGCAGACACGCCAGAGGAACTCTTCACAATACTTAATCAACAGCGGGAGCGTCTCCTAAAGGCAAGGGAAGAATTTAAAACGGATTACATCCCTCCAGAATGCTTTGATGAAGAATAACCTTTTTGGATAAATTATTTATTGACTAGGCGATATTCTAATTTCTGGAGATGAAGTGTTTGGTTGAGGAAAACCTTGTTGAGGTTGGAAGGGTAACCCACTACTTCACCAAGATTGGCGTGGCTGTTGTTGAGCTGAAGGCGCCATTAGCCGTTGGAGACCGCATAGCCATAAAGGGGCCAACAACAGACTTTGAACAAGTTGTGGAGTCTATGCAGATTGAACATAAAAACGTGCAAAGGGCTGAAGCGGGACAAAGTATAGGCTTAAAAGTGGTGCAACGGGTAAGAGAGAAAGACATAGTTTACAAAAAACTGTAGCATCCAATTCCTCCCTTTTCAATGAATGTTTTCAATTTTAGACTGGTTCTTCCCAGTCTGTTTGCAGCCGTTTTCAGGAATTAATATCACCATTGCCCCGTCTGGCAGCTGCATTGTGGGATCTTCTCTAACAGTTATGGGTTTAGAATCGGCAACAGCGTGAATCGCCACTTGCTTATAGAATCTCTTCTCATGTAGGTGATAAATCATCTGAAGCAGGCTTTCATATTTCTTAACAGGGAAAGCGCCTATCCTCCTTCTTATTTCCTGGTCCACGGCTTTAATGGCATCTATTACGGAGGCTTCGTCTTTTAGGATTAGTTGAAACGCTTGAGGAAGAAGCTTGTTTATTTCTGGTTGACGGACAATTACTGTGACTCTTTTCATCGATGTTTCCATGCTTTCAATTTAACTTAACCGTTTTGCAAGGGTTTTCTCGTGCAGCTTTATTGCTGCAATTGCAAACGCTGTTGTGAAGGCTATTACCGCTATAAAGTCGAGTGCTAGCGGATAAAATCCTCTGTTTAAGAAGAGTTGTCTAACCATGTCTGTGAAGTATGTTAGTGGGGAAATTGAGGCTATGATTGTTCCCCATTGAGGGAGCTGTTCTACTGGTATGAAGACTCCGCTTATGAAGACTAGTGGAAACTTGACTAGGGATGAGAGCATCATTGATGTGGCTGGTATGTCTGTTGGCGGGTAAGCTGAAAGCAACACGCTTAGGGCTGCAAAGCACAGGTTTGCAATTATCAAGCCTAGAAGGAGTATTATGAAGTTTAGTGGCTGAATGCCCAAAAACAATGTTAAGGCTAGTGGAATAACCGATATGATTAGGCCGAAGATGAAGGATGAAAGCATATCTCCAACTATAATTGTCCATAGGGCAACTGGGCAGCACAAGAGCCTCTCAAGGGTTTTTGAGCGGGTCTCCCAAGGAACAATTGAAGGACCAACAGAAGTGGCTGTGAAAAACGTTGTCATGCCAATCAGTCCGGGTAAAACCTCTTTAAGCGGTATGTTTCGTCCAATAACGTAGGCTAAAGCCAAGAAAAGCGGAAAAACAAGCCCAAAAATGATGACGGGGCCTTTTGAGTAGTAGATTTTAATGTTCTTTTCAGCTATGACGAGGGAACGCTTAAACTGTTCTGTGAGGCTGTTCATTTGGTGACTGCCTCCTTCCCTTTTATGAGTTTTAGGAAAACGTCTTCCAGGGATGGCATCATGGTGTTTAGGCTTAAAATGCGTAGGTTATTCTTTTTGGCATACTCTACCAGAAACGCTATTACTGTGGATGGATCAGCCGTGTAGATGCGCACCTTATTGCC
>Ga0272449_1000645_pt1 | contig 40268 bp, 36 predicted proteins | sample YNPCB0241_FD_198679 | JGI IMG/M metagenome (GOLD analysis project Ga0272449, IMG submission 198679) | Hot spring sediment microbial communities from Yellowstone National Park, WY, United States - YNP-CB-024-1 | ecosystem: Environmental > Aquatic > Thermal springs > Hot (42-90C) > Sediment...
TCATCTCGTTTGTTAGCCCCTTTTAAAGGTGCGCTAGAAAACTAGACAACTTGCGGTCATGCATCTGCAAGGACTTTCTTGTGCAATCTGGATAGCGTCAAGATTGTTTGCGCCCAAAAGAACCGTTACGGTGGTGTTTTCAATCCTCTTATCAAGATCTCTAGCGTCTCGAAAGAAGCCTTTTTTATGTCGAAGGTTTCGTCCATCCGAAGAAACAAAAAATCCATTCCCCTAACTGCAGAAAGGATAGCAATCGCAACATCCATGGGGCTCCTAGTGTAAAAAACCCCTTTTTCCACCCCCTCTTCCAAAATGGAACAGAGGATAGAAAGCTCCCTTTCCTCGCAATCTTTAAGCGCCTTTTTCGCCAAGGGCAGGAACTCCAGAAATCTTTCGTCCGAGACCTCATACACCTTTGCCATCTCTTCTAACCTTGCAATCCTCTCACGGAAAAACGCCCGCAGTTTGCCTTCTGGCGTCGCTTGTTCTTTTACCTTCTGTTCGATGATGTCTATCGAACGCCCAGCCTCCTTTTTTATAATCGCAGCAAAAAGTTCCTCCTTGCTTTTAAAATATTCATAAAGCGTCGCCTTTCCCAGCCCAACCTCCCTTGCTATCTCGGCCATTGATGTCTTTTTGAAACCATATCTAGCGAACAACATGGCTGCCTTGTCCATGATTCTGTCGCGCATCATAGCACCTTCTGAAAACCAACCGTCCATTATGGTATTATGGTCGGCAAGCGTAGTCAACCATAAAAATCGAGGGTTCACACTGGGGACAGTCAGAATATAGCAAAGCGTAATAAATCAGCAACTACTAGGGGTGCTGCCAAGCTTGGGCCAAGCTGTCAATGCGCTGGAAGTTTTTGACATCGTCCAGAAAAAAAAGGACAATCTAGTCAGTCCTTGTGTGTTCTGTTGGAGTCCTGCCATGAAAAAGCACACTTCAGTGTTTTTGGCTTTATTTCTTGCTTGCTCCGGGTCTCCAAAGCCATTTTTGTCTTTGTTGGATTCGAACATTACAAGCGACGATGGATATGTTTTCGACGCAGTGTCTTCTGACCTGCCAAGCGATACATGGGCTGACAAAGATGCTACCGAGTTTGGTGAAGATGACATATCTTCAAAAGACCCCCTAGCGCCTGATGTTTACGATGGCATCGTTGCTGACGAACTCGACATATCTAGGGAAACTGTGCCCGACCTCGATGTATCGGTCGAGGGCGCTTTTGATACTGCCCCAGATACATCCCAGGACATAGGTCAGGATACCCCGCCAGTTCCCCCGCAGGTATGCGGACAGTGTTCCTCGAACGAGGATTGCACCAAGATAGGTTTTTGCGCAGATTTGGGCTATTCCAAAGGGGTGTGCCTTGCCCCGTGTGGGTTTGAAAATCTGTGTCCATTTGGCTTCCTGTGCGAAAGTGTGACGACTGTCGGGAACGGGGTCTCGCTTTCCCTTTGTGTCCCTGAAACCAGGTGCCCTTGCACTCAGGCTCTGAAGGGTGTCAGCATCCCGTGCGAAAAGAAAAACTCGTTCGGGACATGCAAGGGCGTTATGGTGTGTGATGGTAGTGCATATTCAGATTGCAATGCCAAAGAACCTCAGGAAGAACAGTGCAATGGCATTGACGACAACTGCGACGGGCACACGGACGAGGGGTTTGGGTTCATAGAGTGCGGTCTTGGGATTTGTCACCACACAGTGCAGGTCTGCAAGGACGGAAAACTGCAGGAATGTGACCCCATGGAAGGTGCACAGCCTACCGACGAGCCTGATTACTTAGGGATAGATTCGGATTGTGATGGAATAGACGGCTCTATTGCGTCCAGTATCTTCGTATCTTACATCTATGGGGACGACAACAACCCAGGCACTCCTACTGCCCCCAAAAAGACTATATCTGCAGGGATTCAATCTGCCGCCATGTCGCAACACAAAAAGACCGTTCTTGTTTCTGCTGAGACCTACCCAGAAAATCTTGTGCTTAGTGATGGCGTAAGCATATATAGCGGTTACAGGGCTGCCGAGAACTGGAAGAGATATGCGACGACTGATTATGCCTATGTGTCGGGTGGCACGGTTAGTCTAGAGGCTTCACATATTCAAACACCGACAAAGGTTGTGAATATTCGAGTGGTCGCAAGTCAAGGGCTAAGTCCCTCGCAAAACTCGATCGCCGCAATCATCAGGGATTCTACCGATGCCCTTGTGTTCGAGAACTGTATGTTCAAGGCGTCGGATGGGGCAAAAGGGGTGAAAGGTGCGGATGGTGCAGACGGAGAGGCAGGAGGTGCAGGAGGTGCGGGGCAAAAAGGCTGCGAGAACGCGTGGTGGCCATGTGGAAGCTGTAACCGTCCACTGGGCGGCGCAGGTGGACAGAGCGCCTGTGGAAGGAATGGCGGAGGTGGTGGGGCGCCGGGATACAATAGAGATGGCGGCGAACCTGGCGGTCCTGGCTGTTGCACTACGCCGGGTGGGGCTGGAGGTGGCTCTGAACAGCCAGGTCAGAAAGGACAAAATGGGGCTGATGGCGGGGCAGGATTTGATGGAGCTGGAGGGGGCAACACTATAGTTATAACCGACGCTGGAGTTTCTGGGAGTGACGGACAGAGCGGGCAAAGGGGAGGGCACGGAAATGGTGGGGGAGGTGGTGGAGGGGGTGGAGGAGGGCAGGGGGTTTGCCCTGATTATGGCGGTGCTGGAGGAGGGGGAGGAGGAGGAGGTTGCGGGGGCTATCCGGGCTTTGGTGGCACCCATGGAGGTTCTTCTGTGGCGGTTGTGCTTGTAAGGTCAAGTCCCCAGTTTATAAGGTGTGCATTTGGAACTGGAAATGGTGGCGATGGCGGTGATGGCGGGAGTGGCGGGGCAGGTGGCATTGGTGGCAACGGTGGTGCTGGCGGTGGTGGTCACGAGCGTTCTGGTCCAGGAGGCGCTGGCGGCAAAGGAGGCAATGGCGGGCGTGGAGGTCATGGGGGTGGAGGTGCTGGAGGTGCAAGTATAGGGATTGCTTGTGATGGCAATAGCGCTCCAAAGATTGTCGCCCCGACATTTTCTATTGGCGCTGGAGGCAAGGGGGGACGGAGCAGAGGCGGCGATGCATCGAAGGGTGCGGATGGCTTATCTCAAGAGGTCTATGGGTGCAATCCTAGGTGATTTGCGCTCGAGAGAGGCTAGGAAAGCGCCCACTGCGGAAATAACGATCTCGGGATATTCAACGATGGCGTAGTGAGTCGCTTCGGGCAACACTACAAGCCTTGAGGATGGAATCTTGTTCGAAATCTCTTGCATCACAGATAGGGGTGTAATCCTGTCTTTTTCGCCTGCGATCACCAAAGTTGGCACATTTATGCTGGAAAGAAGCGCTTTCGAGTTATGGGTCGCAAGACCACGCACCAACTTGAAGTAGTATCTAAAATCGAGAGACGCAAATCTTTGAGCAAGCACGGCAAAACTAGATTCGTTGTGCTTCACGAAGCCGATGCTTCTTAGTAACCTTAGCACAAATGGATTGTTGTTCAACAGTGTCTTCAAAAGCAAGGACGCAGGCATTCCAAGCGCGGACAGCCCTGAAGTAATCATGTCTATGACCTTGTCGGGCAGTTCGACGCCCAGCATGGAATCGAGAAGACGCCCATAAGTCCCGCCTATCAGTATTAGCCCGCTCACCCAGTCCTTGTGTCTGCTTGTAAACTCGATTGCGACCTCTACCCCCATGCTCCACCCGCCTACGACTACCTTTTCTAAGGCTAGTGTCTGCGCTATTGCCTCCATGTCCATCACATGATGGGGGATCAGGCAGTTTTCTTCCTCCTTCGGTTTCTCGGATTTGTATGTCCCTCTAGCATCCCACGAGACGATTTGATATTCCTTACAAAACGCCTGTGCAATTCCGTCCCATGACTCGATTGGACCGCCAAGACCCGGCGCGAGAAAAAGGGTTTTGCCTGCCTTGCCAGCAACATACACATGTATCCTTGTCCCGTCTTGCGAGATGACATCAAGTTCTTTCCAGAGCGCACCACCAGTCGTCATGGCATTCAATCGCCTGAAACAGAACCAATCAAAACTGTCCTGACAAACTTAGTGTAATGCCAAATATATGGGCACCATCGGAAAAGAACCGTTTGCCAGGTGCGTCAATGCTCGAGTTATAGACAGGGTTATATTCGTTCACGCCCTTGCTGTTGGTGAACTCGACATTATTTTTGCTGTCGAGGTCGTTGCCTACGATCGCCTGGGTCAGAACATGCGATGATTCGTAAGCGTAATCAAACTTGAAACGAAAACTCAAGTATTCGATAGGTTGGACAGTAAAGCCGAAGAAAACGGAATAAGTAGAATATGCGCCGATGTCCGTGATGCCATCCATGTAGCATGGTCCGTTAGGGGGGCACTGGGCTATTTCGCCAGAAGGCACATTTCCAGGGGCAGAAATCCAGTTGTATTGGGTCGTCAATAGTTTCCCGGCTTTGGTTGTTGGGTCAGTATCTATGCAGGCGGCAGGGTTGTCTGGACTGCATGACGACCTGCCAAACCCCTCGAAAAGGTCGGAATATCCTCTGCCTTGGAAGGTATAAACTATGCCACCTCCCAGCTGGAGTGACACGAATCTGGTCGGCTTGCCATCCTTCCTTCTCTTTTCCCACGGCACGAACTCTACGCCCATGGTCATCCCGATGTCGGGCGCAGGCCAAACAGAACCTTGAGTGTCCGAGTTATAATCCTTGAAAAGCGTGCTTTTCGAGGGGATGCGCAGGTTCGCACCAAAAGAAAAGTAAGGCTCGATGAATGCCATCCGCCTGGAAACAGCGGTCTCGAAGTGCAACTCGTGATAGCCAAGTCCCACAGCGCCATTACTGCCACGCTTGACCTTGCCAGTGGGCGCTTTGTGGGAAAAGACCAAAACCCATGACGGATAGTATTTGTCGCGCCACTGCTGAAATGGCGAATATCTAAGCCCCCATGTCATGTCGCCAAAACCCGAGCGCGTTGGTCCACTTGATGGCATGCCAAAACTTGTCATCACCTGGTCGCCATAGTTGCCAGAAGATGAATATTCGGTCTTATCGCTCAAGACAAATGGGAAAACCAGAAAAGCCTCGAAATCTTTATACAAACCTATCCTCAAATCGAGGTTCAACAAGAACTGGACCCTTTTTGCATCCAGCACCTTATCCGTGCCGAGGGGATTCATGGGGTCATAGCCCTCCCTCGAGACACTGGCTTTCCTTTGAATCCACTGAAACTCTGGGTATAGCATAAAATCAAAGGGGTCTTTACTCCCATCGTAGAACGAGGTCATGACCATTGTTGGCTCGGCACTGTAACCTATTGAGCTCAAGTAAAGGGTCAAAAATGTGAGCAACTTCCATCTTTTCATCTCGAACCTCGAACAAGGAAACATTGTTACTATCTAGTAAGTTTAGGTTTTTGTCAACATCCGATTGTCGCTGGGCTTAGAGATCGTGATTACCCTCGGCGGTTCTCTAAAAAACGGAATGCAAAGGGAAACTATGAAGTTTTGGAAGGGGTTAGTGTCCACGCTCGAACAGTGTTCGCATGGTACTAACTGCATCTTGAAGTGTGCCTACAACCAGATAGACAGTAAAAGAATGCGTGCCTGGCGAGATGCCGTTTGGCTGGCGCTGGAGCACATTCCATTTCGTAGTCTGGAAACCGTATTTTCCAGTGCCACCAGAGCCCAAGAACTTGCAAAGCCCAAAGTTGTTCCTGCCATAACGGCGATAAACACCAAGGGCGTATGCGCCATCCGGTGTAGAGATGATGACACCTCCTGCCACCGGGCGAAGCCGTGCATCCTGCGATGGGTCAAGGCAACCACCATTTGGGACACTCGAGGTCATGTCTGCAAGCGACTGTTGGAAGGCGTCGTAGGCATAAAAACGGTTGAACTCGGAGTTTAGATAGGCAGTGACGATTTCAAGGTCAAGGAAGTTTGCACCGCCTGGGAAGGTGATCGTAGTTGTCCATTTTATGGCATGAGGGATTTGAGCAAAGTCCAGTTCCACGGTCTTTCCCATGGTTCCAAGCCAGCGCACAGGGTTGTTCCTTCCGCCACCAAAGTTTTCAGGAGACCACTGGAGTGGACTTGTAAGGGTTGTAAGCCTTCCCTGTTCGACAGAATAAGACAAAACAATAGACCCATGCGCCCAACCTGCAGGTCTTGCGCCAGGGCATCCCCATTTGTCGCCACCTTCTGTGGGGTTGTCTGTTTCGCCTGGAAGCGCCTGATTGAAGGCGATCTGGACTTGTCTTCCATAATCGTAATCGTTTATAAACTGCTTTCCATTCCACCAGAGTTCGCTTATTGCCCCCCCTGCTGATAGGTTCGAAACGATTGTGACCTCGCTTCCCGCAACTGCAATTGGCACCTCGCAGTTGTTCCCATGCCTTGGAAATCCGTAGCCAAGCACGCCTTCTTTCTGATACCCTTGTGCGCTTGCATCTTCGTTGCAAAATGCGGTCATGTGGTCTGTCTGTGCATGGGAAAACCAGCGCCTTATCTCGCAAAGACCAAGGTTTGGGCTGTCGAAAGGGTAGCCAAGGATGAACTCTGTGCTATATCCACCTTCGCCTGCTTGTGTAGAATCCATGTGGTCGTTCGATGCGAAAAGCCTGAAAAGCGCATGAGTTCCCGATGCATTCCCCGCAGGCACATAGAACATCTGACCTTCAAAAGTCCCGCCTGGGTTTTCGTCTGGGTTTGTGGTAGTCATGTGGTCTCCATCGCCAAAGTTGGGCATCCAAAAGCGACCAAGGATGTTCAAAACCTGATTGTGGGCAGGGTTTAGTGGTGCGCCATCAGGGCATTGACCACACGAGCCTCCACAGCCATCATCGCCGCAAAGGACCCCTGCGCATGAAGGCGAACAAGGTTTGCAGTGCCCTGCTTCGCACCCCCAGGCGCAAAGTTCTTTTGACACAACGGGATACGAGCATGTCCCAGCGATGCAAGTCCCCTGCCCAGAGTGCGAAACAAGCACATCACCATCGCACAAAGAAAATGAAGCAGGAGGGCAAAGGGAAGGACCATTATCGGTTACGCCGTCGCAGTCATCGTCTATGTTGTTGCAGATTTCGGTGTCATCGCCTGTCGTATCGGTGCAATAAAGTGCTGTGCCATCAACATTGCAAACATAGACGCCTTCCATGCAAAAATCTTTGTCATCGCCATCGCAAGGCTCGCCTTTTTGTGGGAAGTCCTCGTCTGTCTGTCCATCGCAGTCGTCGTCCTTCTGGTTGCATAGTTCCACAGAGGAGGGGTTTACATTTGGGTCTTTGTCATCGCAGTCGCCCCCTTGTGTTGCTCGGTAAGGCGGGATTGGGGCTAAAAGACATTGCTTATCGCCAGTGACTCCGTATCCATCGCCATCTTCGTCCCTGTAGTAAAGCGTGCACAAACCACAGTTTTCATCTGTTTCCCCATTACAGTTGTCGTCAATGCGGTTTTCGCAGATTTCTTGGGCGCCCTGGTTTACTTGCGAGTTCGAGTCATCGCAATCCCCATCTTTGAGCGCTACGAATGGCTCGTAAGCGCTGCAAAGGCAACGAAAATCAGTTGTCCCAAAAGAATCCTTGTCTTCGTCTTTGTAGAACTTCGTGCAGCCCAATGCCCCTTCTTCGTCCGTTTCGCCATCGCAGTCATCGTCTATGCCGTTGCATTGTTCAGGGGCGGGTGTCGAGGCAGAGCAAGCGAACCCCCCATCTTCTGTGCACTTTGCCTTTCCTTCGCATTTCCCATACTCGTTTTCAACATAGCACACGGTTTCGTATGCGCCTGAAATAAACTCGGCAATACATTCGCACGCGCCTGATTCTGGCACGCAATGGTCTTGCATAACTTGTGAACAAAAATATCCTTGAGGGCAGTTGCCACACCGAGGGAGGCAGAATCTTCCTGTGTTTTCAAGCATGACGCAGTCTAGTTTGGATTTCGCTCCATAAGGTGCGCAGTCTTCATTATCTATGCAAGGTCTGCAAAGATAAGTCGCCTTTGGCAAGCAGACTTTTGTGTCGCCATGCCTTGATAATGTCACCTCATAGCACTCCCATCCTTCAGGGCACTCCCCATCTGGACAGAAAGGCGCGCAATAGTTTTTCCCATCATTTGCACCGACGCACATCAAGGATTCACAGTCTTCTTTTGTGTCGCATTCAACAAGGGCGCCTGCAACTTCAAAATCGTTGTTTTCGTCCGAATCTATCTCTTCCTGTGGACCTATTTCCTCTTTGTCCTCAATGACGCCTTCGTCAGGCTTTATAGCCTCATCTATGCCATCGTCAAAAACCCAAATAAAATCAGGCACTTCCACCCCTGCAACATCTTTTTGATCGTTCTGGTCGGATGTGCCTGGCGCCCCACCCCCTCCGCAGTTAGCAAGCAGACAAGAAAAACATATCAAAACAACTGGGGCTTTAGTTTTTCCCATGTCCTTCGCTCTTCCAAAGATAGGAAAACCATACCCGACAAACGCCTATCAGTCAAATCATACCACCAGGACCGCGAACCTTGGCCGTTGCAGAGTTAGAATTCCATTGAATTATTTCGCGGTCTGAATATGCTTCTCCTTGCCGACTTCTGAGGGTCGTGATGGACCACGAGACGAAAACAAACATCCTCGGCTTGTTGGAGGACGAGATCTGGCGATATTTGGAGCCTTTGGGGGAGCCTCCATACAGGGCTTTGCAGATATTTTCTTTCGTGCACAGGCATGGGGCAAAGTCTTTCGACGAGATGACAAACTTGCCGAAATGGCTTAGGGCGTGGCTCGATGAAAGGTTTTGCATCTCAAGGCTTGAGCCAAAGCAAGTGCTTTCGTCCAAAGATGGGTCGTCAAAACTGATATTTGAGGTGGATGGGGAACAGTTTACTTCTGTGTTGATGCCTGAAGATGACAGGGTCACACTTTGCGTGTCTTCCCAAGTTGGGTGCAGGATGGGTTGCAAGTTTTGTCGCACAGGGCAGATGCGCTTCAAAAGGAACCTTAGAAGAGACGAAATCCTTTCGCAGGTCATCGCTGGGTCAAAGTTGTTAGAAGAAGGCAGGCGCATCACAAATGTCGTCTTCATGGGCATGGGCGAGCCTATGGATAACCTTGAGAATGTCATACCAGCGATAAAGGTGATAAGCCACAGGGAAGGCTTTAGGGTCGCACCAAGAAAGGTTACGGTCTCGACAGTCGGGCTTTTGCCAGAGTTGAACCGCTTTGTGGAGGCACAGACAAAGTCGAGCATAGCCATATCGTTGTGCTCTCCAAAGGATTCTGTGCGCAGTAAGTTCGTGCCTGTGGCAAAAAAGTATCCCCTGCAGGCGCTCGTTTCTACCTTGAAAGGGCTTAGGCTCCCTTATGGACACAGGTTTACGATAGAATATCTGATGATAGAAGGCGTTGGCGATTCCATCGAAGATGCAAAAGAGTTATCCAGATTGCTTGCCCATTTCCCTGCAAAGGTGAACCTGATCCCCTTCAACCCTTGGGAGGGGTGTGCCTTTAGAAGACCTGAGCAAGGAAAGATCCAAAGGTTTTATGAATATCTGAAAAGCAAGAATCACATTGTTACCATAAGGGAAAGCAGGGGGCAGGACATAGGTGCTGCCTGCGGTCAGTTAGGAGAGGAAAAATGAAATGGCTAAACGATAAAGTTTGTGCTTGGTGTGCTAGTTTTGTGGGTGTTTTGTGCGCATTTCTTGTTGCGGGATGTGGTGGGGGCCCAAAGATATTGGGCTATGACGCTTATGATAACAATGATGTCGAAAAGTGGGTGTTTGATACTAGCACAAAAGATGAATCTCGAGGGCATGATAGCGACGGTTCATTTATTGACACAAGTTATGATTGGTCAAGCGACATCACTGACAGCACAGGGCAATCAGATGGAAGCACATCAAGCGATACTCAGGCGCCGCTTTTGCCATACGAGTTCATTCCTGATAGGCAATATCGCGATGCCTTATTTTCTGTGCTGTCGCACGCTAAGCAAGAAGTGCTTATGCTAGAGCTCGAGTTTTATTCTGATAAAGGCGATGTAGCAAACATAGCAGAGAAACTAAAATACCTTGCCTCTTCTGGAGTCAAGGTGAGGGTTCTAGTAGAGCGGGATGTCCAAGAAAACTCAGCGACAGTTCAAGCGCTTAAGGCAGGTGGAGCAGACGCAAGGCTTGATAACTCGAAAATCTCGTTGCATACGAAACTGGTGGTCGTGGATGGCAAGGTGGCACTGGTGGGAAGCACAAACCTAAGCAACGCCTCTTTGCTTTACAACCACGAGGCAAACTATTTGATAACCGACCACGACGCAGTGACCGCGATTCGACAGTATGCCTTGAATGTGCTTGAAAACGAAAATCGCCTTTATCCGATCGGATTTTCTGGTAGCGGAGATATTATCCCGTTTTCCGACGGGGAATACACGGATGTTGTGATGCCGAACATCGAGGGGGCACAAGAAAAGGTCTATGTTGTGATGTATGACTTCAACACGAGCGCTGAGCCTGCCTACACAATAGCGCAAAAACTTATTGATGCACGAAAAAGGGGTGTTGATGTGAAGGTGCTTCTCGAGAGGTCAAACTTTGACCAGAATTTGACTCGAAGGAATCAGGAAGCCATGTCCCTTCTTTGCAAAGGTGGAGTTCCAACAAAGTTCGATTCAGCGGATGTGACGACCCACGCAAAGCTTTTGATAACAGAGAAGGTGGTTGTGGTCTATTCTGGAAACTTCAATCAGGCTGGGCTCGAAGAAAATCACGAAACAGGCGTGATTGTTCCTTATGACGAAAAGGCGGTGATTTATTTTGAGGGTCTCTTTCAAAGCGCAGGAAGTGAATGCACGATGTGAGTGCAGGGTGATGGGTTTTGATAGCTCGCAACGACTTTCCTTTTGGGCGTGGTCTGGTGCAGATGCCTGCGCAGGCAACAAAGCACAAATCCACAGATGGTGACAAATATCAGCTTTCAGATGAAACGAATTCGCAGATCAGACGAATTTAAAAGTGACAGATGTGCGGTTCTTGCCACTGCCCGCGGGGGTGGCAAGGGCTTGCAGGCCTTGGGCGGGTCAAAGGTGGGCGCATGAGAAATGCGGAGGCTCAAGTCTGTCGTGCGGCTGGACCGCGGCGGGAGGCCCTGTGGGGGGCCGGGGGGTGGCGGTCGGCGAGGTGCCACCTGAGAGGGGGGGAGTGACTTGCCGCCATTTTCAGCGGTCGCTTTTGTGAAAGCTAAGGGACTGGGAGTGAGCTTGGCGCGATGGCTGGCGCTCGGTGTGGCGTGGACACAAGGGCGGGGAGTGGTCCGGACAGAGGGGTAGGCAAGAATGGTTGCCCAAGGATTGGGCATTGCGTGGCGTTCAAGTATGAGCAACATGGCTGGAATGACCTTTCTTAAGTTTCTGAAACCTGTCCTAAGCACATCCCACACTTGACCGGATTGCAAAAGACTCTATAACTTCGCTGCTCCCTACAGGGAAAAATGTTGTCATGATTGGGCTTTTTCTCGCTTTTCGAATGTACTCCCTGTGAACAGGGATAAGCGTAAGATTTCCATAGTTCCATCAAAGCGCCAGGTGTGATCGAAGTCGTCTTTAATTGCCAGCTGACCGAAGCTCTTGCTTTCTTAACTCTGATGTCGCTTGTGCGTTGTTTGTGGCTCGGAGGTCTAGTTTCTTCTCATCCTTCTCGAGTTTTCCTGACTAGCATTACCTTTTGGGAAAAGCCCATGATACAAAGACGCGTTGGCACCATCCAATGCGCACTTGCACACCAACCCCCAAAGCAGTCTCTAATACCGAGAACCATTCTCATTGGACAACCTTCACCCGCATTTGCCATCACAAACGCATGGTCAGCGTGCAAGTGCCCCCGTTTTGTGCACTTTGTGTTTGTTGAGTCATAACATGGTTGTCGCGTGGATGGGGGCGTAAAGAAAGCCGCGTCCTCAGCGAGGCAAGCCTCTCCCGCCCAAAGTACTGCCTTATCACGACATAGCGCAGGGTTCTACGGGTGAAAGTCGGTTGCCGCTCCCATGCGTGCCCCTTTACGCGGTTTCTTCCTGTCATTCGGCGCGAGCACGCCAAAAGATTGGGACTAGCGGGTAAGAAAGCGGTGCATCGGGCTTTGTCGCATGCACAAAGTTCCTAGTTTTCAATCGGCGACCCTGCATGTTGACAAAATGTTGACTAAATATGGTTGACAACTCAAAGCCAATAGTGTTACAGGGAAACACCTTTTTTGGGGTTCCCCAGATGTTCGTTAGGTCTGCATTGATAGACCTCGATGCTACATTCTTCGTTCAGCTCGCACTGTTCGGCTTGGTTTATCTTGTCCTTTACTTCGGTTTTTTCCGCCACCATGTGCGCCTTATTCGTCAAAGGGAGGAACTTACCAAAGGGCTTCAGAAAAAGGCGCAAGCCCTAACCGAGGAAGCGCAAAAGATAGAAGGAGAGCTAGAAGCGAATCTGGCAAGGGCTAAGGCGCAGGCACTCTTAGAAAAAAGGAAGATTACTGAAGAAGGGATGAGGCTAAAACAGGAAATAGTCACAAGGGAAAGGCAAAGGATGCAGGAGGAACTCGAAAAATATCTGGCGCGCCTCGAAGAAGAGAAAAAGGCAATCATGGCGAACATCCAAAGCATGGCGCTCGAACTGTCAGAGCTAATCGAGGAACAGGTAAAGTCAGCACAGAGAGGCACCTGATGAAGACTTTAGGCGCAACAAAGATCGCAATTCTTGTGGTGCTAGCCATTGCGGGTCTAGCCTTGCTTGCAGTTCCCGCACCAGAAGGACACCCGCATGGGTTCGACCTTAGAGTCCACGGACTCTATATCGTGGCTTTCCTTATGACCATCTTACCCATCATCTGGTTCGCGTCCCCAAAACTGAAACAGTTTCTTCAGGAAAGGCACGACCTTTTGAAGGCTGAAATCGAAGAAGCGAAGAGGAACTTTGAAATCGCAGAACAAAGGCTTGAAGCCGCTAAGAAAAGGGCTCAGAACCTGACCCAAGAAATGAACGATATAATCGCAAAGTTCAGGGCGCTTGGCGAAAAGGAAAGGGATGCGCTGGCACACGAAGGTGCAGTAATGTCCGAAAAACTTAGGGCAGAAGTCCAGTTCGCAATGGAGCAAGCCCTGAAGGTCGCAAAGATGGAACTACGGAACACGATTGTTGACGAGGCGCTCAAAGTTGCATCCACCCGCCTGGTCGAAACAAATGTTTCTTCGGCATTGGTCGAAAGGTTTGTAAAAGATTTGCGTAGCAGGATGAACTAGGAGGTTTTAGTGGCAATCATAGGTATCGCAGCCAAAAGATATGCTCAGGCGCTTTTAGAAGTCGCTGTTTCTTCTGGTCAAGAGGTGCGATGCCTTGCTGAGCTAAAGCGCTTTTCTGCAGAGATGAATGCAAATCAAGACCTGTCATCAGCCCTTTTGAACCCAGCCTTTGATGCGTCATCGCAGTCTTCGGTAGTTGCGAAGATCGCCTTCAAGATGAGGCTTTCAGAAATCACAACGAACTTCCTTTGCCTTCTTGCCCTCAAAAGGCGGCTTGCGCAGCTCCCCCAAATAATCGAAGCCTACGAGATGGCACAAGAACAAAGGGCTGGCATCGAGAAGGGCGAGGTCATCACTTGTGCTTTGCTCACAGAAATGCAGTTGTCCAGGATAAGGTATGCCCTGTCCGCGGACACAGGAAAGCGGATTGTGCTGTCCCAGCGTGTTGACAAGGATGTCATAGGCGGTTTCAAGGTTGTAATCCGCGACAGGGTTTATGACTTCACGATAAAAAGCTATTTTGAGTCCCTAAGGAATCATCTTTTGGCTCAAAGATAGGGGTTTGCGATGGAACTTCGAGTCGAAGAGGTAACTGAGGTACTAAAACGAGAGATCAGAGAGTTCGGGCGCAAGGTAGAACTGCGCGAAAAAGGCATCGTCCTGTGGGCTGGCGACGGGATAGCCCGTGTGTATGGCCTCCAGAACGCAATGGCTGGGGAGCTCCTCGAGTTTCCGCACAATGTGAAAGGGCTTGTCCTGAACCTTGAAGAGAACAATGTCGGTGTTGCCCTGTTTGGTGAGGCTTACAAGATAAAAGAGGGCGACGAATGCCAGCGCACAGGCAAGATAGCGCAGGTCCCTGTGGGCAAGGCGGTCTTCGGAAGGGTTTTGAATGCGCTTGGCGAACCGATCGATGGCTTGGGACCAGTCGAAGCGAAAGAGTTCAGGAGGATTGAAGTAAAAGCGCCAGGTATAGTCTGGCGACAACCTGTGCGAGAGCCATTGCAGACAGGGATAAAGGCGATTGACGCAATGACGCCTATCGGGCGAGGGCAAAGGGAGCTCATCATCGGCGATAGACAGACAGGGAAGACCGCACTCGCAGTTGACACTATTATCAATCAAAAAGAGACTCACAAAACAGATAAGCCCGTCTATTGCATCTATGTTGCAGTCGGTCAAAAGCAGTCAACGGTTGCGCAGGTGGTTGATAAGCTCAGGCAATATGGCGCAATGGAGTACACAGTTGTCATCGCTGCGTGCGCCTCGGAGATGGCGCCCATGCAATACATCGCCCCATACGCTGGCTGTGCGATGGGCGAATATCTTAGAGACAACGGGGGACACGCCCTTGTCATTTATGATGACCTTTCGAAGCATGCAGTGGCTTATAGGCAGTTGTCACTGCTTCTAAGAAGACCGCCAGGGCGAGAGGCGTATCCAGGGGATATCTTTTATCTGCATTCTAGGCTCCTTGAGCGTGCTGCAAAGATGTCTGACGAAAAGGGCGGTGGTAGCCTTACAGCGCTCCCCATAATCGAGACTCAGGCGGGCGATGTGTCGGCTTACATACCGACCAATGTCATCTCGATCACGGACGGGCAGATCTACCTCGAGACAGACCTCTTCTACAAAGGCATAAGACCAGCCATCAACGCAGGTCTCTCGGTTTCCCGTGTTGGTGGCGCTGCGCAGGTCAAAGGCATGAAGAAGGTCGCTGGTATGCTAAGGCTAGAGCTCGCCCAATACAGGGAGCTCGCCGCCTTTGCCCAGTTCGCTTCCGACCTCGACAGGGCGACAAGAAGGCAGTTGGAGAAGGGCGCAAGGCTTGTTGAACTCCTCAAACAGCCCCAATACAAGCCACTCCCGGTTGAAAAACAGATTTTCATCATCTTCTGCGGAACTGCCGAGGAAGGCTTCCTGATGGATGTGCCTGTTGACAAGGTGCAAAAGTTCGAGGCAGGGATTTACGAGTTTGTCGAGACCAAATATCCCGAGATATTCACCGAACTTCGGGAAAAGAAGGATATAACCCCGGAGCTCAGAAATAAGATGGTGCAAGCAATAACCGAATACAAAGAGGTGTTCAAGGCACAGATACAAGCCTGAGCGGAGGCGCGATGCCAACCCTGAAACAGATAAGAAGGCGAATAAACAGCACAAAGGCGACTCAAAAGATCACAAGGGCGATGAAGCTCGTTGCTGCGGCTAAGCTCAGACGGGCTCAGATGAATCGTGAAAAGGCGATGCCCTATGCAAAGAGGCTTGTTGACCTGATCTATGACCTATCAAGACATAGCGAAAGAGAGGCGCATCCACTTCTTGCGGTCCGAGCGGAAAAGCGGGTTTTGCTCGTAGTCGTCACATCTGACCGTGGTCTTTGCGGTGCCTTCAATGCGAACATAAATAGGGCTGCTGAAAGGTTTCTTAGGGAAAACAAAGACAAAGATGTGAGGCTTGCACTAATCGGCAGAAAAGGGCGTGATTACTTCAGAAGGCGAAGCTATCCGATTGCGGGCGAATACATGGGGATCCTTGCAGAACCTTCGCTCGATAGGGTGGCAGAGGTTGGTAGAGAAGTTGTAGCGCGGTATGTGGACGAAGGATTGGATGCGTGCTATATCGTTTACAACGAGTTCAAATCCGCAGTGGCTCAGCAGGTTGTTATCGAAAAACTTTTGCCTATAGTGCCTGAAGGCGAAGAAGAGGAGAGCGCTAAAAGGTTTGCAGAGTTCGAGTATGAGCCGAGCAGGGATGCGATATTGAATGTGATCTTGCCCATGTATGTAAATGTTCGCCTCTGGTTCGCAGTGCTAGAGTCGCTTGCTGCCGAGATGGCTGCAAGGATGAATGCGATGGAAAACGCAACGAAGAATGCCGAGGAACTTATCCGCTTGCTCACGCTTCAATATAACAAGGCGAGGCAGGCGGCTATTACGAAGGAGATGCTCGAAATAGTGAGCGGTGCTGAGGCAATGAAGTAACCGTTGGAGGTGGGAAAGATGCCCGAAAACTATGGAGTAATTACACAAGTCATAGGTCCTGTGGTGGATGTAAAGTTTCCGCCAGGGACACTGCCCGATATATACACGGCGCTCAAGACTTCGAATCCTGCGATAAGCGACAAAGAGTGGAATCTGGTTCTGGAGGTGGCTCAGCACATCGGGGAATCCACTGTGCGTTGCATTGCTATGGATTCGACAGATGGGCTTGTGAGGGGGATGCGTGTGTTGAACACAGGTGCGCCGATCATGGTGCCTGTGGGTAAGGAAGTGCTCGGGCGTATCCTGAATGTCGTTGGCGAGCCTGTGGATGAAGGACCACCTATTGACGCAAAGAAGTTTTATCCTATCCATAGGCCACCGCCCTCATTCTTGGAACAGGATGTGACCGTCCAGATGCTAGAAACGGGCATAAAGGTGATCGACCTGCTTGAACCTTATCCTCGAGGCGGTAAGGTAGGGCTTTTTGGTGGTGCTGGGGTTGGCAAGACAGTCATCATAATGGAGTTGATCCACAACATCGCAAAGCATCACGGCGGTGTCTCAGTATTTGGGGGTGTGGGCGAACGAACCCGTGAAGGGAACGATCTGTGGCTTGAAATGAAGGAATCTGGGGTTATATCTAGGTGCGCGCTGGTCTATGGTCAGATGAACGAGCCGCCAGGCGCAAGGGCAAGGGTCGGGCTTACAGCGCTTGCAGTTGCAGAATACTTCAGGGACGAAGAAGGGCAAGATGTGCTCTTGTTCATTGACAACATATTTAGGTTTACTCAGGCAGGGTCTGAGGTGTCGGCGACACTAGGCAGGATTCCAAGCGCGGTTGGTTATCAGCCCACCCTGTCGTTTGACCTTGGTGAACTTCAAGAGCGCATCACATCAACAAAACGAGGGTCTATTACATCGGTTCAGGCGATATATGTGCCTGCAGATGACCTTACAGACCCTGCGCCTGCCACCACATTTGCGCACCTCGATGCAACTACGGTTCTATCAAGGCAGATTGCGGAGCTCGGCATATACCCAGCAGTTGACCCATTGGATTCGACTTCACGCATCCTCGACCCGCAGGTCGTAGGCGAAGAGCACTACTATGTTGCCCGTGAGGTGCAGAGGGTGTTGCAGGAATACAAAGACCTTCAAGATATTATCGCTATTCTGGGCATGGAGGAACTTAGCGAGGAACAAAAACTTACGGTCGCAAGGGCAAGAAAGATACAGAGGTTCTTGTCTCAGCCATTCCATGTGGCAGAGGCGTTCACAGGTGTGCCAGGAAAATATGTGAAGGTTCAGGACACTGTGCGTGGGTTCAAGGAGATATTAGAAGGACTGCACGATGACCTGCCAGAGCAGGCTTTTTACATGGTGGGAACCATCGAGGAGGCAGTCGAGAAGGGCAAGAAGATCCTCGAGCAGATGTAATGGTGAGGAAAAATGAGGCTTGATGTCGTCACACCTGAAGGCGCAAAGGTTCGAGGCATGGAAGTATCCGAGGTAGTCCTGCCCGGGATTGTGGGCGAGATGGGGATCCTGGAGGGGCATGTTGCGATGGTTGCAGCGCTTGGAACAGGCAGGATGATAGTGTATCCAAAAAAGGGGGATGCACCCTTGCGCTATGCAGTGTCTTCAGGTTATTGTGAGGTGCTTGGAGATGTGCTAAGGGTAATCGTCGAGACCTGCGAGAGGAGCGACGAGATTGACGAAGAGCGGGCAAAGCAGAAGCTTGCAGAGGTGACGAAGAAACTCGAAGGTGTCTCTCCTGCGGATGGTGAGGCTTATAACGCCCTCATGCTTTCGTTCAAGAAGGCTTCAACAAGGCTAGAAGTCCTGAAAGAGGCACGGGAGTCCCAAAGATAGGCGCACACAAAAGTGTGTTTAGTTCGAGTTGTGCAGACCTTTGCTTCCGAGCCTGGAAAGTTATTCTCAATCTCTAGCGGAAGTAGTCCCGTAAAATCTCACTAACCTTGCACATTCCAAAGCCGCGTTACCTTCAGATGAACGAGGTGGTGCGTGCTGAGGCTTGGGCAGTTCGCAGCACTAGAGCACAAGCACTTGTGCGCTTTTCGAGATGCTCTCTCCTTATGCGGTCTTGGTAACCAAGCAACCTCCAGGCGTCCCTGCATAAACAGGCAAGAATCTCAACAAAACTGGCGAGGCTATAAAGCAGAAGTCACGGCCGACGAGCAACCATTACAAAGATTGCCAGTAGTGCTTCCTGTTGATGACTTCGTCGAAACGGGGTAAACTCTGAACACACCTGCTCACGAGGTGTGTGCAATGCGATGCGGAGGTGAAAAATGACTCTGGCGCAGGACTGGTTGGAAGACGCGGAAAAGTTTGTCGTCACGGCTGCATATGGGCCGCCTCCTATGACCACGCGGGGCTCGGTCTTCGGTTCCGAACCTTGAGGTCACTACTCGGGAGGCTCAGGGAAAAAAGAAGACGACTCGCGCTGGTCGGTCCGTTCAGCGCTGGCAAGACTAGTCTTTTGAACAAGTTGATGACGGAGGCGGGATTGAAATTGCCAGTGGGTCTGAGCGAAACCACAGCCATCCCCACCGTGGTTCGTCCCTCGGATTCCGTAAAGATGTTCCTCTGGAATAACGAAAATCTGGTTGAGGCCGACAGAGCGGTTCTGGAGGAGTTCCTCCGTCTAACGCGGGACAATGTTGGTCCCATCCTGAAGATGTACCTGCGGACGCACGATGAAGTGGTCCTGAATGTCCCGATGCATCGAGCGTTTCGAGATCTCGAGTTCGTCGACCTGCCCGGATTACTGGGATCGGACCGCACGCTCGAGGAAAAGGCGTTCTTGCACGCGCTTGCTTCTGATGGGGTGGTGTATGTTGTGGATGCACAGCAGGGAATCACGAAGACCGACCGTGAGTTCATTGCAAAGATTGTCAAAGAGGGTCTGCGCATCTTCCTCGTTGGGACTCACATGGACCTTGTAAAGCCGTCTTAGCATCAGAAGGTGCTCAATGCAATTAGGGAGAATCTTCGACCATGGGAGGGTTCTGTAGAAGACATTCTGGCAGTCGCGCTGACGGACGAGCAACCGCTAGATGTTGGTTCGTTCATGATGTTCGTCCGATTCCTCGATCGCCAGGACCCTGTCGAATGCCTGCAACGGAACTTCGGTCAGCTAATGGCGGAGCTGCAAGAAGCGAGCGAAAACAACTCGTTGGACCAGACGGGCCAAGGATTGGTTTGGCAGGCAGTGTCCCTGAGGCACCGCCTAACGCCCGATCAGGCGCTATGGGAAGTTCGTGTTGAAACTGAAGAAACTGAAGAAACTGAATCTAAAGAGTTCTCATCCATTCGGTTACGGCCTTCGGACCCTGGCAGATGGTTAGTATCCCTCTATTCTGACGAGACGCAAAACGGAGAGGCGGAAGAACCGGAGGACACTTGGGAGATCGATGCAGGGCTTTTCCCAGCGCGATACAACATCGAAGCCGCGGAGCGAGGTTTGCATCGAGCAGCTTTTGCTTTTGCGATAATGGTGCATGGTGACTATAAAAATAATCCGTGGTACGCTTCAAGCAAAACTAAGGTTTTTTTACGGGATGCTGACTGGTTAGACTGCGGGTACTCTTGGCTTAGCGACACCCTGATTGCCTGGACCCGAACGAAAGACGGCTCGTTCCTGCAGGCCTGGAGAATTGGCAAAATCTCATCATATTCCAAGGAACGCGATGCACAATGTGATTTTGCGACGGCCGCGCTTTCTGATATAGAATACTGCGATGACATTGTGAGCTACGGGACCCCATCCTGGGGCACCGCGGTGAAGATAGGAGGGCGCTGGTATGTGGTAGTGAACGGAGCCATAGTAGGAGGTGCTTACAATGATGCCTCTTCCCCAGTGCTATCACCTGACGGCAAGTGGTGGGCTGCACGGGTGGCACCAATCGGGGGGGGTGAAGCGATTGCATACGGGCAATGCGCGAGTGCGACAAGCACAAAACAGTATCCCACTCAGTTCGACTTGGTGAGCCATCCATGGTTTCTTTCAGATGGGCGAATCTTGTTTGCGGCGCTGCGTGGTGAGCGACTGGGACTTTACTTGATTGAAGACCTATAACGAGACAGAACGAGAAAGGGAGTCGCTAGGGCATGCAAGTGTTCTAAACCAACCTAAATCGCTTCAGTGTCCGGGGGTTTATGCGCCCTACACGCCAGAGAGAGGATACCCGTGCCTGTAGCAGGAACCTGGGGAAATCAGATACGCAAGCGGGAAGGTGCTCGAAAAAGATGTCAACTCGGCGTGACCCGGTATGGTGTGCCAGGCAAAAGAAAAAACACTTAATTCTTCGCCAGAAATCACATAGGTATCTTTGGGTTGCCTAGTTTCTTGGCAATGTGAGGATTTTCATAGATTACACGAAGAGACGCACACGGACTAAACTCGAGACACCATAAGAGGGAGAGCAAAGCATTGTTGATTGCATATTTGAAGATGGCTTTTAACTTGCAGTGGGAAGCTCTGTCGTCAATACGCGGAAAGACAAGAGTTTCGGTGCCAGAAGTCGCCCAAAATACCCGTCAACCGCCATTTTCAAATCTCTATTGAAACAATCCCCCCTTGTGGATCAACTCCAATGATGTCGCGGTCTCGAACTTTCACAAATCCTTCAAGCGGCTCTTGAGCGTTGACGAAAGAGACAATGGAACAGTGCAGATGAGAGACCCTGCGCTCGTCCATCCATGGTGTCCTGCGCTGGTCTGAACACCTTGGGCACGGGTCAAGACCGTTCAGAGTCAACATCTGCAATGGAAAACCCAGTGTCCCTGCTACCATGTGCTGACCGTTCGTTACACAGGCGCATAACTTCAACCGTTGAGCCCCTTCCCTTTCGAAAAACCTTTGAAAAACACCTAAAACCGACCTCAGCCCCTCCATGATGAAGTTTATCCGCAGGCTCTGGGATTGCAATCTACCCATATCGAAGAGGCACGCAAGGAAAAGGTAGAAAAGAAGTTCTGCATCGCTATCGCTCCTCATATCTCTTTGAAGGAATGCTGGAAGGTCGGACATGATTTCGGTTACCATAGGGTCAGGCAATCGCTCTGAGACCGAGAACACCCCCAAAAAGTTCCTGTATCGAAAAGGCGGAGTTGACTCTATCTTGAAACCAGATGGCGGCTTGTCTTCTACCGCTACGATGAGATGGTTCGAAACCGCCCTTGACACGAGGCTTTCGAGTGAACCAGACTGATACAGTGGACGGCGCACAAGCAAGACATCGTCCCCGCTAAAATAGCCCAATCCAAGACTGCCCCCTGTCAAGCCCAAGTGTTTTTCAACTCGCCCTGAAAGGTGACTGAATGCGCACGACAGGTGGGTTGCATCGGAACAGAAAACCGCAGAAAACTTGACCATATGCACACGCCTTCAAATGAGCCACATTAAAAAGATACAAACTCTTTCGCCAGTTGCAACACAAAACAAAGAAAGTGCTAAAGCAAAAGGCTTATTGCCAATTTTCCGTAGTAGATTGCAACCAAAACAAAGAGCGATGCGAAGACTAGGTCTATTCTTGGAGCCCATGCCCCTTGCCTGGGAACTCTATCTAGCAAGGCTTTAAGTAGTGCTACTGCCACATACACCAGACTAAGCCCAAGGGCAAAGAAAAACATGAGGCTAAACCCCAGAAACACCTGCCTCTGAACAGCAACTATCGAGAGAATCCCTACAACTACTGGACCAGCGCACGGGGCAGCCCCAGTTCCCGCCGCCATCCCCAAGATCAAAGCCTTTGCAGTGCCGTTTTTCATGCTTTGGGCAAGGTTGTGCAGAAAGCCAGAGCTCGGAAATCTGAAAAACTCGGCATAGGACATCGCCAGACCAAGGAAAAGCAAGCATAAAACCAATGCCACTGGCGCAGAACCCATCTGTGAACCAAAGCCTTTGCCAAGAAGGGCGGATAAGACCCCTAAACCTGAATAAACTATTACCAGCCCAGCGATGAATATCGAAATGCGCAAACTTCTAGTCCTGAAAGAGACTTCAACTTCGCCGCCAGCAGCAGACAAGGCAAGAGGAATCGTAGGGTAAACACATGGCGTAAAACTGACAGCGATGCCAGCAACGAAGCACAAAAGGAGTGCTAAAAGAAGCCCGCCATCCCCTAGCCACATTTCTACTGGTGTCGGTGCGTGCTCATGATAAACATCCGACCTCTCCACTCTATGCAGAAAAAGTTCGGGAGGTTCAAAATCGTTCAAGACAAGCCCATCGTTGACCCTTCCGTCGGGCATAAAGAAGACAACTAACGGTAGCGACTGGGTTTCCAGACCTAAAGATTTCAACAACTTTTTACCTTCTTCGAAGTACGTAAGGTCAATCCTAATCGTTATAAATCGCCTTTCACGCAGTGCCTGGACTACCTTGGGGTCAGAAAAGGTCTCTTTTTCGAGTTTTTTGCACGAGGCGCACCAATCTGCTGTGGCGTCCAGCAGGGCAGGGCGTCTTTCTGTCTTTGCCTGTTCCAGCGCTTCTTTTGCATCTTCTCGCCATTCGAGTGGCTCAATATCAGGCTTGCTTGTTACAGAAAGGACTCGGGTCAGGAAGGCAAGTCCAACTCCAACAAGGACAATGCCAAAGAAGCGGACTGCTTTCTTCGTTACAGGAACCGAGTAGCCATCGAAGACCCTGAAGGCACCAAGACCAACACCTACAACAGCAATGACTATTCCAACTAAAATATCGGTCATGCTTGCAACCCCCTGAAAAGACAAGACCTTATGCCTTAATCACGGCTGGCTGTCAACTATTCAAATTTGCTCAGAGACCATGATCTAACCGTATGTTGGGACCTAGGGTTGGGCGTTCATTCTTGGTCTTCGACGCTATTGCTTCGTAAGCCGATAAGCCAAAGACGAAACAATAGAGTTCACTCGTGAAAGATGACCGAGGATGTTCATGTGCAAACTGGCACTTTCGAATGTGGCTGGGACCCCTTTTGCAAGCCTTTCAACATGCCTCTGCTCAAGTTGCTCGAAGAGGTTTCTTAGTCTTCTTTTTTCTTCTATCACTTTTTGAGCGATTTCAGGGTCTTTTGTTGCAAACGCAGACATTGCAAGCTTCAGATTCTGAAGAACATGGGCATGAAACTCCCTGATATCATTGGCACCTTCAGTGGAAAACTCGCAGGCGAGCCTTCTACGCTTTCTTGCCAGTGCGACCAGATTTTCCGATAGCACATCCCCTGCCTCTTCAAGGTCATTGGAAACCGAAAACAACAACAAGGTCTCGGTCTCGAGCCTGTCGCCCATGAGTCGCTTGGGCACCTTGGCAAGATAAAACTTAATCTCCCTGTCAAGCAAATCAACTTTGGCATCCTCTTCCTCGATTCGATCTATCGCTGTTTCATCTCCTTTTAGCACTGCATCAGGCACAAGCGCGAGCATCCTCTCCACAATTTCTGCCATCCTGAAGAGTTCTCGCGTCACATTAGCCAGCGCAATGGACGGCTCCGAGAGGGCACCCTTGTCAAGATAGGCAGGTCCAAAAACCCCTTCCTTTGGCACGAACGGAAACATGCGCTCGATCGTTTTGGCTAGGTACTGTGTAAATGGCAAAAAAATCAGGGCTGTTGCTAGATTGAATATGAAATGGGCGTTTGCAACTTCCCTGGCCGCAGAACCGCCTATCGCGACCGCGCCCTTTTCTAGCAGGGATATTAGGGGCAGGAAGATAATCACAGCCACAATCTTTGTCATGACATGCGCAATCGCAACCCTCTTCCCTTCAGGTTTTGCGACCAGGGAAGCAAGAAGGGCGGTCGTGGATGTGCCTATGTTTGCCCCAAGAACTATGGGAATTGCAGCATGTAGGCTTATCGCATTGCCCTGAACAAGGGAAATCGCAATGCCTATTGTTGCGGCGGACGAATGTATCAAAGCAGTGACCACCGCAGAAACCACGACAGCGAGCAGTGGGCTTGCCTCCAGTGCCTCTTGCACATATGGCATGTCTTTCAAAGGCTCAGCCCCATCCCCCATCAGTTTCATGCCGAAAAACAAAAGCCCAAATCCCATCAGTGCCTCGGAAACAGCCCTTATCGCACCCCTTCGCACAACCAGCCGAACCGAATAGGCGCACGCCAAAATGACAAGCCCCCATTCCTTGATCGGGAATGCAAGGACCTGCACGGTGATCGTTGTTCCAATGTCAGCACCTAGAATAACCGCAATCGCGCTTTCGAGCCCTATAAGTCCAGTTGAGGCGAGGCTCACCAGTATTACCGTCGTCGCTGTGGAAGACTGGAGCAGGACGGTCGCTACTATGCCAGCCAAAAGTCCTTTTATTCTACTGGATGTGGTGCGTGCGACAAGTTGCCGAAGTTTTTCGCCTGATGCGCTAGTGAGCCCCTCTTTGGCGAACTCCATCCCCATTATGAAGATGGCAACGCCGCCCACGAAACTGAAAAGCGGGGGCATCACTTCCCTCCAGACTGTCACAAAAAAAGAGGCTTTATCGCCTCCAACAATGTATCATAAAGAGATTTACGAACCGATACAAGATTCTTTGTGCAAAGTTCACCAAACTATTCCAAGCTAGCGTTTCGAGGAAAGTTCAGAAGTTCGCTGAGTTCTGGATCTGTAAATGTCGGAGCACCGACTGTTTGTGTGCTGTTCGGGAATACTGGCGAACCGCATGCTAACAACAATCAGCCAAAAAGTGCGAGACCCTTCACACTTTGTAATGCTTCACAATATCTTCCATGTAAGTCTCAGAAGCACTCTGTGTTCAGTTTGCAAGTGTTCTGATCGCTCTTTGTCTAGAATCAGTCTGAAGACATAGTTTAGCGAGATAAACCGAAAAACCCTTATGGCAACATTGTTTTCGAAATCTATAATGGGGTTTTTGTAATCATGCACAGGCAACAAAAAATCGAACTCGGATGTGGCAAGCACCCACCTCGTAAGGGTCAAAGAAGTCACAACCGTTGTTTCTAATCCATAGTTGTAGGCGGTCCACTTTTGCTGGCACTTCAGCAGCCCATCGCTTATGTTGCCTTGTGGCACAAGCGCCCCTCTGCTGAAAAGCGCCCTCCCCCCAAAGCCGACCCTGCCGATCGTATCCAGAATATCTTTCAGGTTCAAAAGAACCGCAAACCCTGTGCCTCCCTTCACTTCTACAGGTGCGAATGGGTCACTAATCCTGAACTTCCCATTCTGTTCGCCCAAATCTTCCTTTACCTGACCTGTGTCGTCCACTACCTGAATCTTGGTTGGATTAGTCAAATATAGGTGGCTCGGAAAGAACGATGTTTTGACACCAGCACGCACATAGGGTCCAAACCATCCCCATATTCGATACATGTAGAGGGCATCAGCCTTTGCCTCGTCCAGATCCTTCAGGAACGGTTGGTTTGGCTGTTTCACCTGCTTTTCTTCTATCCTTACCCGTTCGTAAGAAAAGTGTTTCTTACTTTTGTGACGCGCCATGAAATCTAGGAAACCCCCAAGAGAAAAACCATATCCGCTTGGAAAACCCGTGAGGTCTGACCTCCTGTTCACTTCTGCCTCCCCCCCAAGAAGCAAACTAAGCCTCCAGTTCTTATAGACCTTCTGAGGCTCCACGATCCCCACCTGACCAGCCCCGACAAAAGCCCCACTATCCCTGTCGACCACTAGCACCATTTTGTACAGTTCCCCTGGTTGAAGCCTTATCGTGTAGAAGTCCCGCCTTGCCTGATAACTTTCGCCAGCCTTCAATATCATGTAGTTCCCAGCGGGCAGTATCCATGTCTTTACATCCTCGCCACGCTCCACATCAGCACCGATCCCAACCCCTATCTCCCTCCTTTCTGGCATTGCCACAAGCTCATAAGTCCCTCTGAATGGCTCGGATTTATCGTCAACCACCTGCACGATAAGCCCGCTCCATGTTGCCTTGACCCTTGTGACCTTGCCTTCCATAACCAAGACTTTTTTCTTGATCCTCTCGTCTGCGGGCAGTGACCCGATTCGAACCTCGTAGATACCTGGCTCTAAGACTGCCTTTTTCCCCATCTGCACCGTCATCACTCGCTTGCCGTCCTTGTAAACGAGATAAGGGGGTTCCCTTTGAGGGTCACTCATGCATGGCACGAATATTGCTCCTTTCCCAACCGGGACGATAGTATCGTCCAGTTCTTCCTGCTCCCTCGGGGGTGGCATGTCCCAGGTCTCGGGCTTTTCCTGACCCAAAGCCCCGCCCCATGCAAAAGCAACAAACACGAAAATGCCCCATTTACCACTCATCAGTCCTCTGGTTTGATAATCTCCTCGTCCTCTTTTTGCTCGACCTTTTCCTTTTCTTTGGTCTTCTGCGCCTCACCGCCAAGAACAGGGTTTGTATTCCGATCCTCTGCAATAGCCCTGTCAACCATTGTCGCAAGATTTTGAAGTTCTTCCTGAAGGATTTCGGACATCGCTTTCACGACAAACATAGGCTCTTTCCTGAAAACTGTGCGCCTTTTGTCGAAGGAATACTGCCATATTCGAACCTTGTCACTGAATCGAACAAGAGAAAAGCGCATCGCCAGATGGGCAAACCAGACATCCCCAGAATCGAACTCCTCTATTGCCACCACCTCGCCTGAAAGTTCATAGTCTGGCAGTTGGTCGCCGTATTCTAAAGACACCTCCATCACAATCCCTTTTGCCTGCAAGTATCGCAAGACAACTTCCCTAAGCAAATGCTGTGGCTTGGAAGCCCAAAGTTTGCTCGAATAATACTGGAACATGAAAGGCGACGAACGATAGACGATTTCAGGTCTGTCGTAAGGCAAAGCCCCTTGAAAAGGCGTGACCCTGAGCCTTACTGGATGTGGATTTGGGGTTGCGCCCTCTGCCTTCCCTTCGATCTCTGGAAGGCTTATGGTGAAGTATTGTTTCGGTTGGACAGATGCACAAGCGCACAAAGAAACTAACAACGCAAGCAAAGCCTTCTTCATCTTTCGGTTTCCTTTTTGCCACGAAGAAGGAGGCTAGGGTTTTCCCTCACCTCCCTTGCAAACTCGCTCAAGTGTTCTGTTGCATCCCTCAGATAAGCCAGTCCTGCCTGAAGGTTCTCGCGTGCCCTCAACACAGTGACATCAATATCAGATAAAAGCTTCTTTGCCTGCTCCAGAGTTTCCTTTGCCAGTTTGACAGACTGCTCGACATCGCCACTATCGGTGGTCTTTCTTAGTGCGGATGTGATCTTCTCGATGTTCGACGCTATCCGTTCCAGCCTCTCCTTGCTCATGGCACTTTTCAAGTCCGAGGCAAGTTCCCTTATCGTCCTTATTGAAGCCTCTGCCTCTTCGCCAACCGATTTCACCGTTTTTCCAAGTGATTCGCTAACCCTTGCAAGGTTCTCAATGGTTTTCCTTATGTTTTCTCGATTCTCGTTTATTGTCGCCCTGGTTTCTTGTGCTAGGGCATGAACATCGTCTAAAAGTGCTAGCAGTTTGGCTCGGTTTTCCTGACTCAAGGTGTCTTTCAGGCTTTCCAAGACCTCTTCAGCCTTCTTTCCGATAGCGTCTGCGCGCCCAGTCAAGCGGTCCAAAAAACTTTGCGCCCCTTCTATGACGCTGTTCGGCTCGACCCGTTCGCTTTCGTTTGTTCCCCCCTGAATGTCAACATATTTTATGCCTGTAATGCCTGAGCTCTCGACCACTATCTTTGCATCCTTTTTCAGGGGAGTGCCTTTTTCAAGACTTATGGTCACCAAAATTGCGCCCACATCTTGTGGGTCTATTTTCATTGCCTCGACACGCCCAACCGTTACGCCGCTGAACTTTACGGGCGCACCCACATCAAGACCGCTCAAAGATTCCTTGAACTTCACATAATAGATGTCCTTCTGTTTCCCCAGTTGAACGCCAGCAAGCGTCAAAAGGGTGCCTATGAACAGGGCAGAGCTGAGCACCATAAAGACACCGAGCCTGACCTTTTGAGCCCTCGTAATCATTCAGCAGCCAAAAGGAACTTCGCTACAGGAACCGAGTCCTTCGATGCCTCGCCAGGCATCCTTGCGAAAAATGCCTTGACCTCTTCCCTTTCAGCCCTTTTCGCTTCATCGAGTGTCCCACTGAAGACGAGCGTTCCGCCCACGCTAAGCATTATAACATCGTCAGCGATCTTTTGGATACTTGGGATCTCGTGGGTTACAACCACGATGGTCATCTTTAGAAGGTCACGAAGTTCAAGCAAAAGTGTGTCTAGCCCTGCAGCAGTCTGGGGGTCCAACCCTGCTGAAGGCTCGTCGCACAGAAGCACTTCTGGGTCGAGTGCAAGAGCCCTTGCAAGTGCTGCCCTTTTCCTCATGCCGCCAGACAGTTCGCCTGGAAGCAGATGCCACGCATCCGAAAGCCCAACGAGCTCAAGTTTCAGACGAACGATCTCCTCTATGATTGAGTTGGAAAGTTTGGTGTGTTCTCGCAGGGGCAAAGCGACATTTTCTAGGACTGTCAACGAGTTCAAAAGTGCCCCCCCCTGAAAAAGGAAACCTACCTTCTGCATGACCTCGAGCCTTTTTTCCTCGTCCATGCTGTATATGTCTTTCCCGAATACAAGAACCTTCCCTTCCTTCGGTGGCAAAAGCCCAATAATGCTTTTGAAAAGCGTGCTTTTCCCGCAACCTGAAGGACCTACAATCGTGGTGATGCGTAGCGGCTTCACGTCGAAGGATACCGCCTTCAAAACCAAATCGTCGTTATAGCCTGCGAACAGATTTTTCACTTCTATCACAGCGTCCATCAGTCTCCAAAATAGAACAATAATGAAAAGAATGCATCTGCTGCAATAACCATAAAGATTGCCTGCACCACCGATGCGGTTGTTGCCAATCCAACCCCTTCAGCACCCCCCCGCACCCTGAAACCCCTGAAGGCAGCGACGAACACAATGATCCATGCAAAGGCTACGCTCTTTACGAGCCCAGTGAGCAAATCTTTGATAAAAAGCGCTTCTATCAGTTCTTTTGTGAAGGCGTTGATGCCAAGACCAAGATAGAAGACCGCTATGACAAAGCCACCCATGATGCCTAGCAAATCTGATGTAACAGTAAGCAAAGGTTGCATTATGGTTGCGCCAAGAAATCGTGGGACTACAAGGAATCGAACAGGATGTATCCCCATAGTGCGAAGTGCGTCAACCTCTTCGGTGATTACCATTGTGGAAATCTCGGCTGCGATGGAGGCTCCGCTACGACCAGCCACCAGAATAGCAGTCATAAGTGGTCCCATCTCTCGTGTCATCGCAACCCCGAGGAGGTCTGCGATATAGATGTTGGCGCCAAAGCGACGCAACTGATAGGCGGACTGGAGTGCGACAGTAAGCCCAACAAGAAAAGAGAGCAAGGCTATGATGCCCAAAGACTCGAGCCCAATGCGCACCATCTGTTCCACTACATGTGCCCACCTGACTGGGGTCTTTTTGGAAAACGCACCCTTTACGGTGTAATACAATGTATCCACGAAGAGCGTAAGCATCTCGAGGCAGGCATTCGCAAATGCATAAGCAAGAGAGCCTGCACGCTCCAGAAACCCTTCTTTCTCTTTCTCGACTGCCTTTGGTTTCTTTATCCTGAAGACCTGAAGCACCTCTGAAGCCTGTCCACCTTTGGGGGGCAAGACCTCAAAAAGGCAGTCTTTTTGTGCGATGCGCCTCTTCAAGTTCAGACAAAACGCGACACCGGCAGAATCCATTTTTTCGCATCCTGAAAGGTCAAGGATGACCCTGTCACCTGCCTTGACCTGCTTGAGGATTTGCTGAGCCTCGCGCTCCCATGCGCTCACGGTGGAAAATGTGAGCTCCCCCCCGCACTCCAAGCGAACCCCCCCGCTGTTCGGGTCTGTCTTTGGCATCCTTACTTACCTATGTCCAACGGATTCTGGTGTCTCAAATTTTCGCATCGTGCAAGAGCAGAAGGAGAATCTTTTTCGTGTCAAACATGCATCAACCAGCCGTTTTCTGAAGCCATCGCATAGGGCACAAGCTATTTTATGATTGACTGGTTTGATGCGCAATGTAGAAATACAGTCGAGCCAAAGTTACCGACACCAACGCTACACCTTGTGCACAAAGATGATAAAATCTTGCCATGATTTACCTTGACAACATGGCTACAACCCCTATTGACCCTCGAGTTCTTGAGGTTTACACAACCGCGCTCACAACCCTTCTTGGCAACCCTTCAGCTCGATACCATTCTGCTGGAGAACGGTGTTATGAAGAAATCGAAAAAGTTCGAAAAAGGATAGGCGCTAGTTTAGGTATTCGTCCATCGGAGATCTATTTCGTCCCTTCCGCAACGGTCGCTAACAACATTGCACTTCTTGGCGTGGCAAGTTTTTATTCGGGGAAGAAGTCCCACATCCTTTTGAGTGCCATCGAACACGCCTCAGTCCTTGAATGCGCCCCTGCATTGCGTGCGATGGGCTACGATGTAGAAATAATCCCTTGCAACACTAAGGGCATAGTCGAGCCCGACCAGGTGAAAAGAATGCTTAGACCCACGACACTTCTAGTTTCTGTAATGGCAGTAAACAACGAGATAGGCACCATACAGCCTGTCGAGGAGATCGCTAAAGAGGCAAAGCAAAACGGCTCATTGTTTCACTGCGACGCATCGCAGGCACTTGGAAAGACCGAAGTATCGGCGCTCAAAGACGCTGATATCCTTACATTTTCTTCACACAAGGCATACGGACCCCTTGGTGTGGCGTGCCTTGCATTGAAAAGCCATGTGCGCCTGAAGCCCTTGACTTTTGGTGGCAAGCAGGAGCGTGGCGTGTGGGCTGGCACGGAAAACTACCATGGGATCGTGGCATTTGGCAAGGCTTTCGACCTTGCAGTCCAGGAATGGCGACAGGATGCGGAAAGGATTTTAGTTCTTGGGAAGATGCTAACTGAACGCATCTTTGACATATTCCCTGGCTCGTGGCGCAATGGCGACCCTGAAAGAAGCGTCCCTCACTGCCTTAGCATAACTTTTCAGGGAATCGCTGGGGAACTCTTGTTTCAGTATCTTGCACGAAAAGGGATTATAGTCTCTTTTGGGAGTGCGTGCGCGAGTTTATCGGGCAGGAAGTCTCATGTCCTATCAGCCATCGGGCTTGGAGACGAAGAACAAAGGCGCACCCTGCGCATCGCACTCTCGAGGTTCACAAAAGAAGACGAGATCGCCTTTGTTTGCGAAGTCCTCGAAGCGCTAAGACGCTAGACCCCAAGATACAACCTTTTTGCGAACTTCTCGTCCAGTCCAGCGCTCACGATCTTCTTTGCAGCGGTGTCAATATCGTATTCGACACGAACAAAATCAACTGTCAAAGCATCGCTGTCCCACAACACATAGCAGGCTCTCGGGTCTTTGTCTCGGGGCTGTCCAACACTTCCGCAATTCACTATGAACTTCGTTTCTGGCGCAAGGGTTACCTGGCTTGCGGTAGTGGGCTTTGCCTTTTTCTGGCTAATCTGGAATATGTGAGTAAGATGCGCATGCCCAATAAAGTTTATTGGCATAAGGCGCGAAAAAACCTGACAGTGCGCTTGCGCTTCTTGGGTCTGGACAACATAGAAAAAGCCTGAAGGCATGATTGGTGCACCATGAAAAAACCCTATCTCCCCTTCAATTTTTGTATAGGGTAGCGAGTATAGCCACTTGTAGTTGTCATCAGAGAGGACATTTCTTGTCCACCTAATCACGAACCTCGCAGAGTCATAGTAAAAGCCCTCGTCCATTGCGCCTGTCACTGCTGCATCATGGTTGCCCAAAAGCGTGAAATCTGCGTTCTCCCTTACTAGTGAACAGCACTCGTCTGGGTCTGCGCCGTAGCCAACTACATCACCAAGGCAAACGATTCGGTCAGCACCTTGATTCTTGATAGAGCGCAGGACTGCCTTCAGTGCTTCCAGATTCGAGTGGATGTCCGAGATGATCGCTATCCTCATCTTCTATTCTCCTTTCAAGCGCGACGCAAAAGTGCGCAACAGTAAGGGAGCAACGATGTATAATACAATGATTTTGGTTTTTCTTGGAATAAATGATGTCAAAAACAACAAGGCCTTTTGCTGTCCTTATTCCCATCGGTAAAGAGCTCTTGAACGGCAGGGTTCTGGACACGAACTCGCAGTTCATTGCTAAGAAACTATGGGAAATAGGGGTAGAGGTCAGAAGAATAGTCGTAGTGCCAGACGATTGCCACGACATAGCACAAGAAATAAGGCGCGCAAAGAGGGAAGGTGCGTCGCTCATTATTACGACTGGAGGTCTTGGACCTACGCCAGACGATATGACTATGATGGGAGTTGCTGATGCCATTGGGAGAAAACTTCTTGAAAACCAGCAGGCACTTCAGCATGTGGTGTCTCGCTATGAAACACTATTCGAGCAGGGCAAGGTGGATTTTAGAGAACTTACAAAAGAACGCAGAAAAATGGCTTTTCTACCTGAAGGTGCGATTGTCCTGAAAAACGATGTTGGAACAGCGCCAGGGGCGAAAATAGTATGGGGCAAGACATGGGTTTATGTATTGCCCGGTGTCCCGTCCGAGATGAAAAGCATGTTCGATGGCGAGGTGGTCGAGGACCTGAGACGAAGGTTTGGCGGGGCAAGGCTTTTCAGGCTGAAGATCACGGTGCAGGAACGAGATGAATCTGTGGTCGCCAGAGCCATCAAGAAAGTTCAGCAAAGTTTCAAAGATGTGCTCATAAAGCCCGAGCCAAAGGGGTTTGGGCTTGGGGGAATGACGGTAAATATCGAGGTTGTTGCCAGCGAGGAAGAGGGCGAGGCGATATTAGAAAAGGCATCGAAGGCGCTTCAAGAGGCTCTTGATGGCTTTTTGAGTGAATGAAAAACCAAAGCGCGGGAAAGACCCTGGCAACTAGCCTAGTATCCCATTCTCGGTGATTATGCAGTCCACAAGCGAGCGAGGGACAAGGTCGAACTGATGGTCCAGAATGGATACCCCTTCGTGTTCTATGTGTCTTGGCTTTGGAAGGACGAAATACGGTTCTGCCTTTGGCTCAAGCACCTTGTGGCTTGTGGTGACAACCAGCACAGGCACACGGTTCGCTTTTGCCACTATGCATAGCGCAAGGGTTGGTGCCTTATTTACAAGACTGTCTTTCAGCACTGCATCCGCACCAACTAAAGCGATTACACCCCTTCGAACAAATGCAAATATGGATGCATCCCAGGTTATGTAAACATCTTTGACCCTGGCTCGAAGACGCTTGGCAAGTGCTGTCCCTTCCATCTTCGGTCTGGACTCCGCTACCACTACCTTTAAGGATTTCAGCCTGTCACTAAGTTTCCCGATACAGCCCTCCACAACCCTAGATGCACTTACAGTCACAACCGCATCGAACTGGGGATATTTCTTCAGGATTGTCGAGACGAACTGCGTCGCAACCTTTTCCTGCCCTTCCTGCATTGACCGCATGAAGTTGCGAACGAATCGTTGGGCGTCTGCAAGGGACGAGCAGGCTTTCACACCAGCAGCAAGATTCACTATGGGAGCCATCATGGGCTTCAAATAAAGCAAGGTGTCGGCGTTAACACGCATTTCTTCGAGGGTTTTACACCTGTTCAAAGCAAGGGCACTAAGCATGGCGAGCTCTGTCGCACCCTTCTCTTCGTCTGACCCGATCCTTTTTATCTCTTCGTCCAGCCCGAGTCTTGTATCCATAAAGCGGCCGTAGAAAAGTCAACAACATATTGTCTCTTGAACTTGAAAAAATCTCAAATATTGCTTGTCCAGACTTTTCCTAGCGGCACAGTCACGCCTGAGATGACGCTAAGATGCGAAGCCCCCACTATTTTCAGGCAGTCAGGCGAAGCCCCGAAAGGATGCGCCCTGCGGGATACAAAAAGTGGCTTATCACCCCTCGACCCGCGTTTACTCCTTGACGGGGAAGGCTCGCTCAAATAATATTCACGACGGCGTCTTTTTGAAGCAAGAAATGGAACTTTCTTCACTCGTTGCCATTGCAGTCGTTGTTGGTTTTGTAGTTCTTGCGGTAGCGGCGACTATCAAACTAGGGAAGAAGAAAAAGGGGCACTATGAGCCCTCCAGATTAGAAGAAGAGGAAACGCCCCGAGCCCAGTTAGGGAAGGTAGAAAGGCCAAAAGCCGAGCCCATCAAGTTGGCTTCTGGGCCAACACCAAAAAAGGCGCAAGCGAAGGTAGAACCTGTTCCAGAAGCACCCCCGAAAGAAAAAGCGGAAGCACTTGTCATACCTTTTCCTGTAGTCCCACCGCTAAAGGTAGGGTTGCAAAGGACTCGCACAGAGGGGTTTGTCGCAAAACTGCGCTCTCTTTTCACTGGCAAGACGCTCGATGAGCGCTTACTTCAAGATGTGGAAGATATCTTGATTTCTTCAGACATGGGGGTGAAGACAGCATCCCTTTTTCTTGAGGCACTTAAATCCGAGTTCACCTATTCAGGACGAAAAGACCTTTCTGACGAAGTGATGGATTTCTTGAAAGTCAAGGCAAAGGAAATCCTTGCCACACAGGCTCATGGCGAGATAAAGATTCCGTTGCCGCAAAAACCAACCGCAATAATGGTGGTGGGTGTCAATGGAACGGGCAAGACAACGACCATTGGGAAACTTGCGCACTATTACAAGACTCGTGGGTTGAAGGTCTTGCTTGCTGCGGGCGATACATTCAGGGCTGCTGGTTCCGAGCAACTTCAGATATGGGCGGAAAGGGTTGGGGTGGATATTGTTAGCGGTCCAGACAAGGCTGACCCAGGGTCGGTGGTGTTCGATGCCTGCAAGAAGGCGAAGGGAGAAGACTATGACATGCTTATAGTGGACACCGCTGGGAGGCTTCACACGAATGTGAGCCTTGTTGACGAACTAAAAAAGGTGCACCGTGTAATGGGCAAGGTCATACCTCAAGCCCCCCATGAAGTCCTGCTGGTGCTAGATGCTACAATGGGACAAAACGCTATCAGGCAGGCTCAGATATTCAGGGAAGCGGTGAATGTAACAGGTATCGTGCTTGCGAAGCTCGATGGGACTGCAAAGGGAGGCGTGTGTTTGTCCATAGTCAAGGACATGGGGCTGGCAATAAGGTTTGTGGGCATCGGGGAAAAGGTCAACGACCTGCGACCGTTCGACCCTGAAGAATATGTAACAGCCCTTTTCGAGTGAGTCATGGAGAAAGGCAAGGTCTTTCTGGTAGGTGCTGGTCCAGGGCATCCTGACCTTCTGACAATAAAGGCGTATCGCCTTATAGGCGAGGCGGATGTGATAGTGTATGACCGCCTGATTCAGGAGGCGTGTCTTGCCCACGCCCGCAATGACTGCGAAAAGATATACGCTGGGAAGGCACCGTCTTGCCACCAGTCCAGGCAGTCTGAAATCAACGAGATACTTGCAAAAAAGGCTCTTGAAGGGAAGATGGTGGTCAGGCTCAAGGGTGGGGATTGCCTTTTATTCTCGAGGGGGGGCGAAGAGGCAGAATATTTGGCGGAAAGGGGGATTCCGTTTGAGTTTGTGCCAGGCGTGACATCTGCGCTTGCTGCGCCTGCGGCGGTGGGAATCCCGGTTACACATCGTGACATTGCTACTTCTTTCTGCGTGATAAGCGGTCATCAAAAGGAAGATGCCACGATGAAGCCTCTTGACTACGACTTTTCTGCGCTTGCGAAGATAGACACCCTTGTCGTGCTGATGGGGGTCAAGAACCTCAAGCGGATTAGCGACGCGCTAATAAGCCATGGAAAGCCCAAAGAAACACCAGTAGCCCTTGTGCAACAGGCGTTTTGGCCTGACGAAAAAGCGCTTTTTTCTACGCTCGAGAGGGTGGCGACAGATGCAGAACAAGCAGGGATTGCGCCGCCTGCAGTCCTAATAATAGGGAAGGTTGTTGGGGAAGGGGTTCGGCTCAAACAGCAGGCGAGGGATGTGGGGTTAGCGGAGGGCGAGAGGCTCGGAAAACGGGGGCAAAGAAGGGTTGGGATGGTGCCAGGGAGTTCGATGCTTTATCCCCTGCATCTTTCGCTGGAAGGGGTTTTATGTGTTGTGGTGGGCGCAGGCAAAGTCGCTGAAAGAAGGGTCAAAAGGCTTTTGCAGGCGGGAGCGAGGATTAGACTGGTAAGCACCGATGCAGTGGCAAGTCTTGAAGAACTTGCAAAGGAAGGCAAGATTCAATGGATTTCAAGAGCCTTTGAGCCAGAAGATCTGGAAGGGGCTACCCTTGCATTCGCATGTACAGACGACAGAGAGACAAATCTGAGGGTCGCTTTCGAGGCAAGGAAGAGAGGAATTCTGGTAAATGTGGCTGATGACCCTGTTGCATGTGACTTTACGCTTCCAGCGTGCGTTATTCGAGGTCCGCTTGTCATAAGCGTATCAACCTCGGCAAGGTCGCCTGGGCTTTCAGCAGCGATAAGACGAAGACTTGAAAGACAGTTCGGTGAAGAATGGGGTGAACTTTGTTCCGTCTTGATGGAACTTAGACCAGAGATAGTAAGACTGAATGTCCCGCCTGACGAAATAACTCGAAGGATAGAAGACCTGCTGGATACTGATTGCCTTTCGCTTTTGAAGCGGGGATTGCGGGAAGAAGCGAAACAACTTGTTCGAGAAAAACTGGGCATCTGACCAGTGACAAGCCACATTTTTTTAGATTTTTTGGCTAGGTGTTCTCAGGGGTCGTTGCGCTTATGCCACAAGCATCACTTTGCATTGCATTGATTTAAGCGCTAGGATAACAGGGACTTTTTTGTTACAGGAAACATGGCAACTTTTCAGTTTTACAAGTATCACGGAACAGGAAACGACTTCATTCTTTTCGACTACAAAACGGATGTGCATGGATGGCTGAACGAAAAGACGGTGCGTGCTTTGTGCCGAAGGAGATTTGGTATTGGGGCAGACGGGGTGCTCGTGGTTGGAAGGACAGACGGGGGCTCTTACTGGATGCGGATATTCAACGCTGATGGGTCAGAGGCGGAGATGTGCGGAAATGGGATAAGGTGTGTGGCAAAACACATAAGGGAGGTTCTTGGCGAGCGTGACGACAAGGTTGCCATACAAACCTTGGCTGGGATCAAGGTGTGCGCTTTTGAGGGAGACAGCATCTCTGTTAGCATGGGAGCGCCAATATTGGAGCGGCGCTTGATACCCATGGCGGGTGAGGGAGGGACAACAGATATAAGCATCTCGGCGTTTGGACGGGAGTTCGTCGGTGATGCTGTGTCCATGGGAAACCCTCATTTCGTTGTGTTCGAGTGGCTTGAGGAGGAGGAAGCGAGGGTGTTCGGGAAAACGATTTCTAGCGCTCCTCTGTTCCCAAACCAGACGAATGTAGAGTTTGTAAAGGTTCTAAGCCCAGGGCACATACGGATGCGAGTTTATGAGCGAGGTTGTGGGCTTACGATGGCGTGTGGAACAGGGGCGAGCGCCGCAGTTGTGGCAGGAACAAGGCGGGGCATTTTGCAAGGAGACAAGGGGGTGCGCGTTGACTTGCCAGGGGGAACCTTGCAAATAACCGTGGCAAGGGACCTTAGCGATGTCATCTTGAGTGGTCCAGCAACGCGGGTGTTTGCAGGCATCATCGAGTCATCAGATTTCGAACAATACGAAATGATGTTGGGTAACGCTGACCCGTTCTCTAGTCAAAAGTGACTACCGCAGCACGACGAGGTGCTTTAGTTTTTACGGTCTTTCTAACGAAAACCAGACCAGACACTGGCCCTGGAACTGCCCCCTTCACCATTACGATATTCTTGTCTGGAAATACTGCCATCACCCGAAGTCCCAGCACCGTCACCCGTTCGTTGCCATAATGCCCTGGCATCCTTTTACCTTTGATGATGCGTCCTGGCCATGTCCTGTTGCCAACGGAGCCTGGGTGGCGAAAATACTCATGGGTTCCGTGCGCACCAGGCGCCCCTCTGAAACCATGCCTTTTCACGACACCCTGAAAGCCTCGACCTTTTGTCCATCCAGTGACATCTACCTTTTCGCCCACTTCAAACAGGTCACAGGTCAGGACTTTGGTATTTTCGAATCTAGCGACTTCCTCGGGCTTCAGCCTGACCTCTTTTATGTGTCTTACGAGAGGAGCCCCTAGTTTCTTCAGCGTACCCAAAACGGGTCGTGAAAGCGATTTCTCTTTTGTCTCACCGAAGCCCAAAACCAAGCCGTTGTAACCGTCGGGTCCGTCCTCCCTTTTGAGTTTCAAGACATGGCACGGTCCGAGTTCAAGAACAGTAACAGGGACCACATTGCCGTCAGAATCGAATATTTGGGACATCCCAATCTTTTTTCCATAAAGTCCAATCGCCATCTCAACGCCTCCGCAAAGAGCCAACCCGACACCGCCACGCCAGGGCAAGTGCGAGCGGGGAAGTATAATCAAATGGCGGGTGGTATGCAAGCAAAAATATTTGTCAAAAATTCTTCACCTAGCTTTCGACCCAGAACTTTGTATAGCGACATTTTTGTTCCCTATGGCTCGCCAGAGCCTCGCTTAGCTGAAAGTTCATGGTTAGTGGCATAAGTGTTCGCATTTTGCAACATGGTTCCGCGATTCGAAAAAAGTGGTATTGACATTCGGCAAGAGGTGTGTTATCAAGCCACTGTCAGCCGGACAAAGGGGGGTCCTTTGTTCGTTTCATTGGTCAAACATCAAAAGGAGGTGTGTCATGGCGTATCCGTATTCTAAGGTCATCGGTCCATCTGGGGGCACGATCGCTCCGGGTGACGGGTTCGAGCTCATTATCCCTGCGGGTATGTTTTCCTCGGACGCGAGGATAGTGGTTGAAGCGCCCGTTGATGTCCAGTCCCAGCCAGCTGGAAGAGCCATTGCTGGCAAGGCTTACAAGGTTAGGAAGGATGTAGGCGCAGACCCGAACCCAAACTATATGTTCACGGTGAAGGTGCCATTCTTCACCCGCATGGAGCAATACAGGTCCCAACTTAACTGTTGGCGGAATGTGAAGATAGACGACCCGGGCACTTGGTTAGAGGCTCCGATAAGGGTGGATGACGGGGTTCAGTATAGAATGGGTGGTCAGCAGCAGGCAGAAAGGCTTTTCGGATTCCATTGTGTCTTCAAGGACTAATCTCTCTTTTTGCAAGTTTAGGCTTTTGACGATTGTTTCCAAAACTTTGATCTCGTCTTTTGCGTTGTTCTATCGAAATCTGTGTTGACGCCAGGTCAAGCATGTTGGCAAACAAGATGACAGACGTGGAAGATATCAATACGGAAGCCAGACCGGGCGCTGCAAAACTTCTTCTATGCAACCAGCATCGTTTTCTGTTCAAACTTTGATTTAAGAGTTGTATTTTTTGTAACCTCAATCGTACTTCGAGTCACAGCCTTTTGCTCACTCCCACCCCCCACGGTCGCATCTCACCGACCGCCTGCCCCCCGGCCCCCCAAGGGGCCTCCCGCCGCGGTCCAGCCGCACGACAGACTTGAGCCTCCGCATTTCTCATGCGCCCACCTTTGACCCACCCAAGGCTTGCTTCTCCTTGCCACCCCCGCGGGCAGTGGCAAGAGAAGCACATCTGTCGCTTATTTAATCGCTCTTTTCGGCAAAATCGTTTCATCACAATCTTGATATTTGTCAAATTGTTTGTCGTAGCTTTTTCGAAACATGAAAAATCCCGTTCTTATCACGACTGCCCTTTTATCAGGCGAAGATGCCCCCCCATATTGTTGAAAAACAAGTTGGGCAACACCAAAGGATTTTGAAAAGGGCGACTCTGCGTCTAACTCTGTTTGCAACTCATCAGCATCATAAGTCTCGAAGCCCTTGCGATTCAGCACTTTGTTTATTTCAAACACTTCTTGACTTGTGTGGTCTTCCCGACTTTGACGGTTTAGAAGCGGAATTGGTTGATATTACTGGGTTTTTGCCTGACAGTTAGGCACTACTCTTTGTGGTGGCTGTCTGTGTCTGTGGTACGGGTCCTAGGGCGACTTGAGTCTGATATGGTTAGAGGAGGATTTGGGGCTTGTCAT
>Ga0272449_1000647_pt1 | contig 40091 bp, 40 predicted proteins | sample YNPCB0241_FD_198679 | JGI IMG/M metagenome (GOLD analysis project Ga0272449, IMG submission 198679) | Hot spring sediment microbial communities from Yellowstone National Park, WY, United States - YNP-CB-024-1 | ecosystem: Environmental > Aquatic > Thermal springs > Hot (42-90C) > Sediment...
TTGCTGGGTGGACGTTTCGTTTCTGCTCCGTTGCCAAGGCTCTCGCCTTACGCCCTTGCGGGCGTTGCACTTCTACATGTGGGCGGAGTTTCCTCAAGCCTCTTGTGGAGGCTCGAAGGCCACACGCCAACTCGCCAGCCCTAAGATTTCATGTGCCAAAAGTGTGCAATAAAAGTTTTGGAAGGTTTATTTCGCTGTGCAGCGTTTATGGTGTTGTGGCGGTTATGGGCTATGGCTAAGCGTGTGGTTTTAGTTACTGGGACGCCTTGCGTGGGGAAAACTTCAGTGGCGCGTCTGCTTGCTTTGAGGCTTGATGCTGCTTATGTGAATTTGACTGATTTGGCCGTTAGGGAAAATCTTGTTTTAGGCAGAGACGAGAAAAGAGGCTCTCTAATTGCTGATGGAAGCCGCATGAAAAGCAAAATAGGGAAAATCGTAGAGGAATATGGCGAAAAAGGCGTTATTGTTGATGGACATTACGCCGCAAGCGTTGTTCCTGAAAGACTTGCCACACATGTTTTTGTTTTAAGACGCAACCCCGTGGAACTACGAAGTTTCATGGAGAAGGCTGGTTTTTCAGGTGATAAACTTTGGGAGAATTTGGCTTCTGAAATTTTGGATGTCTGCCTAGTTGACGCCTTAAACGTTTACGGGAAGGAGAAAGTTTGTGAAATTGATGTTTCCGGCAGAAGCGTTGAAGATGTAGTAGCGGAGATCTTGGAAGTCCTTAAGGGTTCTAAAAAATGCCGTGTAGGCGTAGTAGACTGGTTGGGCATGTTGGAAAGCGAAGGACTTCTAGACGAGTTTTTGAGGTTTTGAAAGCGCTTATTTTCATCTTAAACTCTGCAGAATCTGCCTCTTAGTTAAAAGCAGTATCTTTCTTCTGTTTGCATAAGACTTTGCGTGGTCGCTGAACTTTTCCCCTATTATTATGGGGTTAGGTAAACCAACCTCTTCAGAGGCTTTATCGAGGTTTATTATGATGTTTATACCTATCGTTCTTCTCCAGTCCCTTATCCAAACACCTTGAGTTAACCTTCCCCTCTGGACTATTAGGTCGAAGTTTCTTGAAATGCCCCTGTAGCCTTCAAGGCTGACGCCTTCTTCCACTTTGTAGCCCTTTCTTTTAAAATACTCTATTGCTGACTGCTTCAAATCAGAAAGCGCATAAGGTTTTGCTTCTCCGCTACTCATCTTCACCCTCTTGTACTAAGCGTTATTTAGCGGAACGGTGAAAAGGTTTTCGGAGGAAAAACATTGGCATGCTACATAATAGTCGTTTGCAGTAAATGCGGAGGCTATTTGCTGGCTAAAGAAAACCAGAAAACCAGAACTTGTCCCTACTGCGGTTCAAAAGTTATACTGGAAAAAGCTAAAAAGGTTGCTGCGGCTGAAAATGCCACTGAAGCATCAACGCTACTGCGTAAATTGAAGGAAAAGGCTGCAAAAGGTGGAAAGGTTAAGCTTCAAAGGCAATTTTAAGGAAAGCCATTAACCCTATCCCTAGCAAAATGACAATAAGTTGCACAATGGATTCGCCTGCATGAGGCTTTTTGTGGAGTTCAGGCATGAGGTCTGTGGCTGCTATGTAAATGAAGCCTCCAGCAGCGAAGGGAACAAGCAGAAGTTCTATGCTTCGAAGATACATCAAAAAGTATGTTGCTAATGCACCTACAATTGCGGTTACAGCCGAAAGGAAGTTATAGGCTAATGCTCTCTTTCTGCTTAGCCCCCCATAAACTAGGACTCCAAAATCTCCTATTTCTTGGGGAATCTCGTGGAAAATTACTGCCAGCGTTGTCGCAAAACCTAGGTCGAATGAAACTAAAAAAGTGGCAGCTATCACCATGCCGTCGATGAAATTGTGAACGCCGTCACCAACAAGGTTGAGGTACACGAACATGTGTGTTGGGCACTCTCTTTCGTGGCAGTGGCGCCAATAAAGAAACTTTTCCAATGCGAAAAAGGAAACTATGCCGATGACAACGTAATAGAAAGTTACCGTTGGATCACTTTCCGGGTTTAGGGCTTCTGGCAGCAAGTGGAGAAACGCTCCGCCTAGAAGGGTGCCTGAAGCAAAACCCACAAGAACCATCGTGATATTTTTCAGCAACTCCTCTTTCAAACCTATGAAAATTAATCCTATGAAGGTTATGAGGCTTACAATCGTTACGGAGGCTAAAATCGCAATTAACTCATACATCAACCTTCAAGATTAAGAGCTTTAGCTTATTAGAATATCGGTGCTTAACAGCTTCCTACTTTCTGAAGCATCTGGCACGCCTTGCACAGTTCTTGGGTTGTGGGTTCTCCGCATAGGCTGCACTCCCTTAGGCTTTCTTTGGCTGCAGTTTTTTCTATGGCAAGCCTAATTTTATCTGCGGATTTGAATAGGGTGAATTTTATTCCCGGATGTTTTTCTTCCATTCTGTTTAGGAATAGGCGTATGTCGTTTCTCATGGCTTCTGACGCGTATGGGCATGGAATAGTTTGAAATCTTACTTTCTTAACATAAGCGAACAGGGCTGTTTCCTTTTCTGGAATTTCGCAGAAGGGCTTTATCCTTCGTATAAGTTTTGGATGTGTTTCGTCTGTGACTGGTTTTTCCCTTGCTATACGCATGACATCGCCGTGTAACATGTTAAGAAGAATGGTTTGTGCTTCATCGTCCAAAGTGTGCGCAGTTGCAAGCTTATTGGCTTTAACTCTCCTTGCAATTGTGTTTAGGGCTTTTCTTCGTAAAACGCCGCAATACGCGCACGGAGTTAATTCGTTTTCACCCTTAATTTTCAATGCGCTAACAATCTCGTCAAGGGTAAAGCCGTAAAGCTCTTTAAAGGAGATTATATGATGTTCGACGCCAAGCCTTTTACAGTTCACTTCAGCTATTTTTAGGGCTTCGTCCCTATATCCTTTAATTCCTTCGTCGACGGAAACTGCCACAAGAGAAGCCTTAGGATAATCCTTCTCTATCTTATATAAGACGTGTAGGAGGCTGACGCTGTCTTTTCCTCCGGAAACGGCTACCGCCACTCTATCGTCAAACTCAAGCATGCCATAGTTTGCAATTATAGCCCTAACCTTCCCCTCAATAGACTTTACGAAACACCGCTTGCAAAGCCTCTCTCCAGAATACTGCCTAAAGAAAAAGGCTTCATGATGTTTGCAAATAGTGCATATTACGCGTTCCATTGAAGCTTCCACTTCACTATTCTTCCAGAAAATAATAGATTAGCCTCCGTAGTAAATAGCCTTATTTTAAAATTCATTAAGTCATGTCAATAAGCTGGTAATGCAAAACGTAGCAGAGCAGATATGCCGCCTAAAGCTAAAAGTTTTGCGCCTGCTTCGTGTTCTGTGCTCAAAACCATGACTTTTCCACCTCTCGCCTCTACACTTTTCATCAACTCTTCCAAAGCTAAGCGCTCTTCATCTTGGGCCTCACGAAGCAAAGTGTCCGCCAATACGAGGGTTTCAACCGCTCCAAAATCGACGGCTTTCCTCACTTCTTCTAAGCCGTAAGCAACATCACGCTCTTTTTTGCCAAGTCTTTTTAAAATTTCCTCCATAACTTCGGTTTCATCCAAAATCCTAAGATGCGCCATTGCCTTTGCAAGAACCCCAGAGCGTATAGCCTCGTAGATTCCTGCAACGCCACTGTTGTTAACGCCTTTTACATCTACGACGGACTTGGCTAAGTCTGAGGCTTCCCTTTCAAGAAATTTCGCAAAGTCGTTTTTCAAAAAGCCCACGCCAATAATCGCAATAGGGCTACGCGTCTCACTCCATGTCTGGCGCAGACTGCCCAAGGCTTTTTTAAAGTGGGTGTTTATGGCTTCGCCTCTTTTCTCAGCCTCAAGTTTTCCTGGCAGCCTCATTCTTTCTTCCGCTTTTACTTCTACGCCATATTGGGTTGTTTTGGCTATGGCGTAGCCTTCGTCGTCTATAGCAACTATTATTATGGGTTTTTCAGAGGCTTTTCTTGCAGCTTCCAACCTTTCAAGGTGATGTTTAGCCCACTCCTTTTTCACTATTGTTATCGGCGAGTTCAATGCAATGTTAAGCGTGTGATGGGCGCCTGTTGGAACCACTTCTGGAGCTTGGCAGATGATTCCGTGAACCCTAAGCCTTCCGAGAAGCTTGTCCCAAAAAACCTTTTCCACTCTTACGCCTAAGAAAACCGAAACCCTTTCGCCGCGCTTATCTCTGGCATATTTTTCGTCGGGTTTAATCTCTCTTGTTGTATAAGCGTAAACCTCATCGTTTTTGTAAATGATGTTGTAAAGGTGCCACAAGTCGTCAAAGGTTTTGGGAACAACTTTCACAAAGCCCTTCTTCAAGTTCATTTCGAGTATTTTCAATTTTCCGTCCTTCTTTTCACGGCAGTTTAGCGGTTAACCCCTTTTGCTATCAGCATCAAGCCTAAGTAAAGCCCAATACATTGCTTTAGGTTTAGTATGAGCGCCTATGAGGTCTAACCAGCTCCTCTAGTATGCCTAACATTTCAGGGACTTTAGTAACAATGTCTGTGAAAGTGAGTATGCCAACAAGCTGATCATTGTTTCTTGTGACTAGAAGCTTTTTAACACCTTTCTTCGCCATAAGCCTAGCCGCTTCGTCTATGCTTGCATTTTCGTCAATTGTTATCACAGGGCTTGTCATAACTTGTCTTGCCGTTAAGGTTTCAGGAGCCAGACAAGGCTCCACTATCCTTCTGAGAATGTCTCTTTCGGTGATTATTCCCACTGGTCTTTCGCCCTGCACAACCACTATGGAGCCTATGTCAAACTTGTTCATTGTGGCTACAACCTCCTTAACGCTTGAGTCTGGTCTAACAACCCTTACGCTTTTTGACATAACATCTCTTACAAGAACTATTCCTGCCATTTTAAACACCCTCCAGGAGACAGTAGAGATATTTGTTTTAAAAGTATTAAAAGCTGTTCTTAACACCTAATCTTGTGGAGGGCGGGGGCACGCAATGAAAGTTACGTTTTGGCTGTTAGACGTGAATTATGAGGTTAGAAATAATGAGCCGGAAATTTGGCTTTGGGGCATCGACACTTCTGGAAACAGAGTGCTTATTATCGACAGAAAATTTACCGCATACTTTTACGCAGTGGTTGAGGAAGCCTTTGACCCTTCTAAGGTTTTTGAGGAAATAGAGCAAAATAAGGCGGATTACCCTTTCATTGTTAAGGTTGAGGCTGTTGAGCGGAAATTTTTCGGTAAACCCGTTAAAGCCTTAAAGGTTTACTGTAGAAACCCTGATGTAATGACTAGGTACGCTAGAGCTTTTCGAAAAATCGAAGGAATAAAAGAGTGCTTCGAAGATGACATTCGCTATTCCATGCGCTACCTAATCGACAACGATGTTATCCCGTGTGCTTGGCATGAAGTGGAAGCCGTTGAAGAAGAAGAGAAAAAAGTGGAAGTCCAAGTCGATCATGTTTACGTGGCTGAGTCTCATCCTAAATTTATGGAGAAAACAGACATCCCCAATTTAAGAGTTCTTGGTTTTTCAACAATATGCTATAGCAGGGAAGGTTCGCCGAAACCTGAAAGAAATCCCGTGGTGATGATTTCGGTTGCAACCAACAGCGGCGAAGAAAAACAGTTTTTAGCAGGCGAAGATAAAGGCGACGGGCCAGTTATTGAGGCTTTTATAGATTACGTGCAAAGTTTTGACCCAGACATTATTGTTGGTTACGGCGTGAATAGGCAGGATTGGGCTTATCTTAACGAAAGGTGCAAGAAACTTGGGCTGCGGTTTTTCGTTGACAGGGCGAAAACTGAACCTCACACAAGCGTTTACGGCCACGTTTCAATAACTGGAAGGGCGAACGTTGACCTTTTCGATTTTGCAGACGAGTTTTCAGAGGTTAAGGTTAAAACCTTGGAGAATCTGGCGGATTATTTAGGTGTAATGAAAATTGAGAAGCGCATTTTGATTGAAGATGTTGAATTTGCAGATTACTGGGACGATAAAACGAAACGCGAATTGCTAAAACAGTTTTCCATGGACAGCACTCGCTGCATAATGGGAGTGGCTGAAGCCATTTTAGACTTCGCCATGCAACTTTCAAGCCTTGTAAGTTTACCCCTTGACCATGTGGGAACTGCCGCTGTAGGCTTCAGAGTAGAATGGTTTCTCATAAAGCACGCCCAGAAAATTGGAGAGCTTGTTCCAAAACGTGTTGAACAGCCGTATAGGCCGTACGTTGGCGCCATAGTGCTAAGCCCCAAGCCGGGATTGCATGAAAACATCGCCGTTTTAGACTTTGCATCCATGTATCCAAACCTTATGATAGCATACAACCTCTCGCCAGACACTTATGTCTCTCCAAAAGAGCCTGTTCCGCCAGGTGGATTTTATGAAGCGCCAGAGGTTAAGCACAGGTTTAGAAAAGAACCGCCAGGATTCTATAAGGAGGTTTTATCTCATCTTATAGGTGTTAGGGATGAAATCCGCTCGAAAATGAAGGCATACGCTAGGGACAGTGTTGAATACCGTGTTTTAGACGCGCGCCAAAAGGCTGTTAAGGTTATAACAAACGCTTCTTATGGTTATGCTGGATGGATAGGCGCAAGATGGTACATTAAACCTGTTGCTGAAGCCGCCACTGCGTGGGGAAGACACACAATTATTAACGCCATTAAAATGGCTGAGGAAGAAGGGTTAAAGGTTGTTTACGGCGACACGGACAGCATATTCATAAAGTATGAACCTGAAAAAGTGGAAAGGCTTACGGCAAGAATATGTGGAAAACTCGGGTTAGAAATAAAACCTGACAAAGTGTATACGCGCATCTTCTTCACAGAAGCTAAGAAACGCTATGCAGGACTTCTGCCGGATGGAAAACTAGACATAGTGGGGTTGGAAGTTATACGCGGCGACTGGGCAGCCATAGCCAAAAAACTTCAGGAAAAAGTTTTGGAAATAATCTTGAAGGAACAGTCTCCGCAGAAGGCTGCAAAATTTACTCAGCAGTTTATTTACGAGCTTAGGCAGAGGCGTGTTCCCTTCCGCGACCTTATAATTTGGAAAACCCTAACAAAACCAGTTGAAGAATATGCCGTTAAAGCTTCCCATGTTGAGGCTGCAAAAATGTTGATTGAGAAAGGGTGGAAGCTAGCCATAGGAGACAAAATCGGCTATGTTGTGGTTGTGGGAACCGGCCGCCTATACGAGAGGGTTAAACCCTACATGTTTGCATCCTACAACGAAGTGGACATAGACTACTATGTAACTAATCAAATTGTGCCAGCTGCCGCCAGAATCCTCGAATCCTTTGGCATAACAGAGGAACAGCTGCTTACCAGCAAAGTGGAAGATAAAGAAAGAGAAACTCGGAGGCTTACAGACTTCTTTGGAAGCTAGCCTTCAATAATTTCCGGGAACGTAGTCAACTGCACGTTTAATGGCGGCTTGACAGCTTCCGAAACACGCGATGCAACAATGTGTTTTATGTTTTTCTCGTTTGCTATGTCGACTATTCTTTGGGTTATTATGCCGTCGAAGACCACTGTGTCAACACCGTTTAACTGTTGGAGTTTTTCTGCCAGCTGGTTTACAGGCAGTCTTTCAATTGGCTCTAGCTTTTCGTTAAGAAGCACAGCTTCTAAGGTGCCGTTAAGCTCTTTGGCGATTTGAACCACTTCTTTCGGAATTTCTATTCTCGGTTTTTCTCTTCGCGGTTTGAGAATTTCCTCAACTGGAACTTTTGCTTCTAAGGCATCGAAAATCTCTTTGCAGTTTAACTCTTCAACCTCTTTCCCTCTGGGAGCCCTTGCAACATATTTTATGTTGGTTACCTGCAAAAGCTCTTTTAGGATTAGGTCTCCGCCTCTGTCTCCGTCGAGGAAGGCCGTTGCCTCTTTTTCCTTACAAAGCTTTTTTATGGTTTCTGGAACCTTGGCTCCTTCTAAGGCTATTACATTGTGTATTCCGCATCGCATTAGGTTGATTATGTCTGCTCTTCCCTCAACAATTACTATTTCTTTGGAACTGTCGACTTCTGGGCCTGCTGAAAGCTCTTCCGGCCCATACTTCTCAACTTTTGCCACTTTTAGGGTTTCGGCAACTTCCTTGAAGACCTCGTCCACCGATGGCATAGCCTCAATTGTCCACTGGTGAAGGATTTCCTTAGCTCTGTCAATTATAGCCTTTCTTCGGGCTTCTCTAACGTCCTCAATTTTTTCAAGGGTTACTTTTGCAGAACATGGTCCAACGCGGTTTATGCTTTCAAGGCTTGCAGCTAATAATGCTGTGGAAACTCTGTCTAGGCTTGTGGGAATGGTTATTGTGCCAGTGGTCCTATCCTGTTTTGAATGCAGTTCGATTTCTATTCTTCCTATGCGGCCTGATTTTTGGAGCTCTCTGAGGTCGAGTTCCGGCCCGAAAAGTCCTTCGGTTTGGCCAAAAACAGCACCTATAACGTCTGGTTTTTCAACCACGCCTTCTATTTCGAATCTTGCGCGTATAACATACTTTATGGTAAGGGTTTGTGATGAACCCGTAAGCGTCACCTCCTGAACTACTTCTTATTTAGGTTAGTTTAACATGTGATGAGAGAATCGTGCTCTCAAACACTACATTAATCTAGTTTGTTCTATATTACCTTTATGCATCCCAAGCGTTTGTGACTTTATGACCTTACCATTATTAGAAGCATCTTGAATCTTTTTGAGGCTTTAACAGCGTGAGGCTTATTTGCGGGCATTATTACAGCTTCACCTTTTTCTAACTTTAAGGCTTTGCCAGCTATGCTTATTTCTGCTTCACCATCAAGCACACAAGCCATGGCGCCAAAAGGCGCAGTGTGCTCGCTTAACCCTTGTCCTTCGTCAAGAAACATTTTTACCTTTAACCGAAACAGAAACTGCGCAAAATGTCAATCTCTATATAAATGGGTTTTTAAATAACAAAGCAAAATATGAAATGACAAAGTGGGAATAGAAGGAAGAAAAATTGAATATGCTTAAAATCAAATGGCAAAGGCTTGTATCCGATGGGCAGACATGTCCAAGATGCGGCTTAACAGAAGAAGAAATTGAAAAGGCAGTTTTAGTTCTCAGGCAGTCCCTCACGCCGCTTGGTATAGAAGTTGTCTTAGAAAAAAGTGAACTTACTGTTAGAGAATTTGAGAGGAACCCTCTGGAATCTAACAAGATTTGGATTAATGACCGCCTATTAGAGGATTGGATTGGCGGAGCAGTGGGACAGAGTCCATGCTGTGACGTCTGCGGTCCTTTCGAGTGTAGAACTGTTAAAGTAGAAGGCGAAATCTACGAGACAATCCCCGCTGACTTAATAATTAAAGCTGGACTTCTTACAGCCTCAGAATTAATCAACGCAGAAACAAGCGAGTCATGTTGCGGAAATAACGCTTCGAAAACATCAAAAAACAGCTGCTGTCCGACACAGTAAACTACAATGCCTAATATCATTAAAATTTAAAAGTGAGCGCGGGCACTCTGATATTCGATTTGGAAAGAGTTGATCATATGAGTAAGTCATCTCTGATTTCGGGATTCTATAAGCTGAGCCCCAAGGAGCGTTTGCAGTTTGTTAAGGAATTTGCAGGTTTAACCGATGAAGAAGAAGCGCTATTGCAAAACACAGGTTCTTTGCCTTTGGATTTGGCGGACCGCATGATAGAAAACGTTGTAGGCGCCATCCCAATTCCTTTAGGCGTTGCTGTAAACTTCCTCATTAACAGGCGAGACTATCTTATTCCCATGGCTATTGAAGAGCCTTCAGTGGTTGCGGCTGCCAGCTACGCAGCTAAAATGGCAAGGGACGGCGGAGGCTTTTACACGAGTAGCACCCCGCCAATAATGATTGGGCAGGTTCAAGCCGTCGGCATGAAAGATCCTTACGCGGCTAGAATGCGTATTCTGCAGGCTAAAGAGGAAATTTTAAAGAAAGCTAATGATCAGGATCCGGTGCTTGTTTCTGTTGGCGGTGGAGCAAAAGATCTAGACGTAAAAGTCATACATACTTCGCAGGGGCAGATGGTTATCACTGAGTTGCATGTGGACTGCCGCGACGCCATGGGAGCTAACGCCGTGAACACCATGTGTGAGGCTGTGGCGCCCTTAATAGAGCGGGTAACAGGCGGACGTGTTTACCTGCGCATAATTTCTAATTTGGCTGTTAAACGCTTAGCTAGAGCATGGTGTCTCGTTCCAAAAGAGGCTGTGGGTGGCGAAGAAGTCGTAGACGGCATAGTGAACGCTTCTGCTTTCGCTGCTGCAGACCCTTACCGTGCAGCCACTCATAATAAGGGGATTTTAAACGGCATAATAGCCGTAGTTATCGCTACTTGCAACGACCACCGCGCCATAGAGGCTGGAGCTCACGCTTACGCGGCTAGAAACGGCCAATATACAACGCTTTCAACATGGGAGAAAAACGAGAACGGCGACTTAGTGGGCTCTATCGAGTTGCCCATGGCTGTCGGCCTAATAGGCGGAGCGGTGCGCACCCATCCCATAGCAAAAATATGCCTAAAAATTCTAGGCGTTAAAAAAGCCAACGAGTTCGCCGAAGTCTTGGCAGCTGTTGGCTTAGCTCAAAATTTAGGCGCGCTTAGGGCTTTGGCCCATGAAGGCATACAACGGGGTCACATGTCGCTTCACGCAAGAAACATAGCGATAGCTGCTGGGGCCACTGGCGAGTTTATAGACCTCGTGGCTGAAAAGATGGTTGAAGAACGCAAAATACGCATGGACAGAGCCAAAGAGCTTATAGAGCAGTACAGAGCCGCTGGGACGATCTAAAAGGCGGAGAACTATGAAGATAATACTTGGTTCAGCTTCAAAAGAGCTTGGAACACGGATAGCCCAGCTTTTATGCGTTGAGCCCGTTTCTGTTTTTTCAAAAACTTTTCCAGATGGCGAATCCTATGTTAGGCTTGAAGGCAGCGTTGAAGGCGAAGAAGCGGTTATAGTGCAGACCACAAGCCCCCCGCAAGATGTCAGACTCATACAGCTAGCGTTAATTGCAGATGCAGCGAAAAGAAACGGCGCCAAAAAAGTAACCGCCATAGTGCCATATCTTGCTTACGCACGCCAAGACAAGATTTTCCTCCAAGGCGAAGCCATAAGCATAGAAGCCATTGCAAGAATGCTTAAAGCCGCTGGAATCGACAGCCTAATAACGGTTAATGTGCATCAGGAGAAAGTTTTGGAAAAGTTTCCCTTCCCAGCGAGGAACATTTCGGCCATTCCCCTTTTGGCGGAACATTTCAAGGAGAAGGGCCTAAAAGAGGCTTTTGCCCTTGCACCAGATAAGGGTGCAATATACATAGCTGAACAGGCCATGAAAGTTCTCGGTGGCGAGTGCGGCTACTTGGAAAAGCATAGAGACCGCTACACTGGACAGGTTAGCGTTGAAAAGGGAGAATTTAACGTAAAAGGAAAAACCGTAATAATTTTCGACGATATCATAAGCACAGGCGGCACAATAGTTGCAGCTGCAAAAATCCTACATGAACTTGGAGTAGGCAAGGTTTACGCGGCGTGTGTGCATCCGCTTTTGGTAGGCGACGCTGAAAAGCGTATTCGCGAGGCTGGAGTTGAGGAGATAGTTGGAACAGACAGTGTCCCGAGCCTTGTAAGCAAGGTTTCCCTAGCTCCGCTTATAGCCAAGGAATTAAAGGAGTTTCAAAGTGGCTAAGCTTTTCTTTATCCTTTCGGGTGAACATGAAACTTTACCTCTCTCTGAGCTGAAAGCTATATTTGAAGCAGAAGGCTACGCATACAAGGTTTTGGAAAAACTCGACCAATTGTTAAGAGTTGAGGCAGATTTAAAATGCGTAGAAGCCGTAAAAAATCGGGCGGCCTTCACAAGACTTTGTGGACTTGAACTTTTTACTTGTGAGGCTGAACCAAGCCAAACAGTGAAAGCTATACGGGCAATAAATTTGGGCGAGGTTCTGAAGATGGGGGAGAGCTTTGCGGTTCGCATAAAGCACGTGAAAACCCATGGTTCACAAGTTAATGGTATGGCTCTTGAAAGAAAATTTGGCGAGATTATTCTCCAAATGACAGATGAAACAAGGGTGAATCTACAAAGCCCAGTAAAAACTTTCACGGGCTTCCTAACAGACAACAAGCTTGTTTTCGGCTTAAAGCTTGCAGAAATCCCTTCTAAATCCTTCACGGGGAGACGCCCAAAGAAAAAGCCATTCTTCCATCCATCGGCGATGCCGCCTAAACTTGCAAGGTGTATGGTTAACTTGGCTAAGCCGAAAGCTGGAGAGCTTGTGTTTGACCCTTTCTGCGGTACAGGAAGCATCCTCATTGAGGCTGCGCTTATGGGCTGCCGTGTTTTAGGCCTGGATGTTCAGCGGCGCATGGTTAAGGGCAGCCTAAAAAACTTCGCTCAGTTCAAAATTAAGTCTGAAGGCCTAGTGATTGCGGATGCCCGAAACCCGCCAATAAAAGCCGTGGACTGTGTAGTTACAGATCCTCCATACGGGAGAAGTGCAACAACCCTAAATCGCACAACAAAACAGATAGTTGAAGACGTTTTAAAAGCGGTTTATGATATGCTGGAAAGGGGGAGGCGCATATGTATGGCTGCGCCTAAAACCATTGGGATAGGCAGTGTTGGCAAAGATTTAGGCTATAAGCATTTAGAGTGCCATTTCGTTTATGTTCACAGAACTCTAACAAGAGAAATAGCAATATTTGAAAAGGTGTAAACCTATGAGCCTTGAAGTGGTTTTTCTAGGCACTGCCGGCAGCATCCCAACACCAAAAAGGAGTTTACCCGCCGTCCTGATAAGGCGTAAAGGCGAACAAATCGTGTTTGACTGCGGCGAAGGCGTGCAAAGGCAAATGATAACCGCTGGAGTTGGGTTTCACAAAAAAATGAAGGTTTTTGTTACACACATGCATGGCGACCACATTTTAGGCTTGCCTGGGCTTATACAAACCATGGCTTTGCTTGACCGTAGCGAAAAACTGGAAGTTTACGGGCCGCTAGGGATCCGAAAATTCATTGAAAGCATAAGGGAAACAGTGCAGTTCGCCCTAACATTCCCCATTGAAATTCGAGAAGTTGAAGAAGCGGGCACCATCTGCGAAGAAGAAGAATACCATGTAGAAGCGATTTTGTCAAACCATGTAATACCAGGCTTAGCCTATGCTCTTGTAGAAAAACCCCGCCATGGAAAATTTTACCCAGAAAAGGCTAAAGCCTTGGGAATTCCAGAAGGCCCTCTTTGGTCGAAACTGCAACATGGAAAAAAAGTTAAACTATCCAACGGAAGAATTGTTAAGTCAGAAGAGGTTATGGGGCCGCCTAGACCTGGAAGAAAAATAGTTTACACTGGAGACACTAGACCTTTTAAGGAACTGGCAAAGTTTGCAGCCGACGCAGACCTACTTATCCATGATGCCACCTTGGATGATGAGTTGGCTGAAAGAGCTGAAGAAGATGGGCATTCAACACCAAGCCAAGCGGCCAAAACTGCCAAAGAGGCAAAAGTGAAAAAACTGGTTTTAACCCATATTAGCGCAAGATATAGGGATGCTTCTACGCTTTTGAAACAAGCTAAGAAAATTTTCAAGAATACAATTGTGGCTGAAGACTTTTTGAAAATAGAGATTCCGCTTTTAGACAAATAACGCTTCTAACTTCTGAAGGCTTTCAGCAACATGTTCAACAGACTCAACAATAACGGTTTTGCTGTAAGAAATTTTTTTCAACAATTTTGCAACTTTTTCCCAGTCAACTGTTCCATAGCCTATTCCTAAATGTTGATCCTCTTTTCCATTGTTGTCGTGAGCGTGAATATGTGTAATTCTGTCTGAAAATTTTTCTAGGAAAAGCTCTATCTGCCCATTCAAGTTTGCGTGTCCAATGTCAAAAGCTAAACCCACATTCTCCTCAACTTCACCGTAGAATTTTTGAAAGTGCTCCACACTTTTCATTAGGAAAGGATAAGGTTCTGGAACATTTTCTATGGCTACTTTCACGCCATAATCCTCTGCAATTTTATAAAGTAGCTGAGCAGTTTTGCAGTTCTGAATCCAAGCCTCTCCGGGATAAAACATGCTTATGCCAGTCTCTAGCCCAGGATGGAAAATCCATATGTAGGCGTTTAAGGCGTTCGCGTCAGCCAAGGATTTTTCCAGTCTTTTAATCATGGCTTTCAGAAGCGGCTTAGAAGGTGAAGCAATGTTTATGTCTGCAAAGGGAGCATGCACGGAATATTTTAAGCCATAAGAGTCGCTTAGGCTTATAAGCTCAGAAACGCGCCGTTTATCCAAAGCGTGGAATCCATCGTCAACAACCTCTATAAATTTTGCGCCATGCTCTAAAACGCTGTTTATGCTTTTCTTGAAAGCTTCGCCCAGCGTGTAAAGCATCGACAAACCGATTTTAGGCTTAACCACAGACAAACCTCCTTCACAGCAGAGACTTAACTTTCAGCTTAGGCCTATAATTAACTTTAGCTGTGTCAATAAGCCAAAAGAGTATGCTTAAAAGCCTACTCTAGACTACATTATATTGAGAGTAGGTGAAGCTGATTTAAACTGGGATATTTATGGTTGAGGAAAAAGAGATAGTTGAATTTCTCGAAACTCATAAGGGTGAGGCCTCCCTTAACGAAATTGCTGAAGCCTTGGGTATTCCCAAGTACGGGCCAAACTCCGCTTACGCCCTCCTGCAATCTCTTAAAAACAAGGGAATAGTTGAACGCCGCGGCGAGTTGTGGGCTCTCACAGGTGAAGCAGCTAAACCTAAACCTTCAGAAAAACCTGAAGAAGCACCTGTAAAGCCGCCGCAGCCAGAGCAAACGCCAGAGGCAGCTGCTCCAGATGTTGAAAGACTCGTGCGGGCTATGGCGCAAACCCTTGCTGAGGCTATGAAAAGCGCTAAGGTTCCTGCTGACGAGTGGGAGCTTGCAACTAAGCCCATGACAACAAAAATTGAGAAGGCTGAAGAGAAGTTAAGCAATCTAGTGTTGAGGCCAGATGAAGCCGTCGAAGCCAAAAAACCTTTGATAGGCTTTCCAACAGGCACCTTTATCGACCAGTTGTTTCTAAACCCTGAAGGAAAGAGTTTGGAAGGCGTGCCCATATGTGGACAGTTTGCCATTACTGGCTTGCCAGGAGCGGGAAAATCCATACTTGTTGAGGAGATAGCCGTAAGAGTTGCCGCTTCTGGAAGAAAAGTTCTTTATGCCACGGCGGAAGACACTTGGAAAAGCGCCACGCCCCGTTTCGATTTGCAATCTAGGCTGAAGCAGAAGGCTGACATTTTAGGTTTAGACTGGAATAAAATCCGCGAAAACCTCTTTGTGCTTGACACCGTGGCTTATCCGGAGCTTCGCGACTGGAACACTTTCGCCGAAACCTACCGCTATGTTGCGGAAAAAGAGAAAATCGAGCTGGCCATAATAGACTCGGTTACGGTGCTTGAAGCCTACCGGGGAGCCCTAAAATACCGCGTAATGGAATTAGCCAGATACAACCAGGTTCACGGCATAACAGCCCTATACGTTAACCAGCGCAGCTCCGAAGTCTGGGACAGCTATGACATGGCAGGCGGCATAGGCTTAGCCCACAACCTAGATGGAACAATAATAATTGATTATGGACGTGTATACTGGTATGACCAGCAAGTTGATTTAGGCGTTGACAGAGGAGAATTTGTTCGCATAGCACGCGTCTTGGACTGTAGAATGAGCAACTTTGAAAGGCGAAGAATAAAAATCGACATAACCCAAGACGGGTTTTTGAAGGCAATAGAGCCCATACCCAAAAGTAAAGAAGCAAAATAAACCAGCGAAGCTGAACCCATGTCAATAGTTAAGCCGCCAACATTAAAGGAGCTCATAGAAACTTACGGCTCTCCAAGGGAGGCTATTCTCCGCCTAATCGAGGCGGGATTCTCTCCAGAGCAAATAGAGTGGCGAACGGGCATACCCTACTATCTGATACGCCTTTACATGGATGGGAAAGAGCCGAAAAAGGACGTGCCCTTCTCAAAAATAGTTGAATTTTATGAGCGTATAGCAGTGCTCCGTGGAAAGAAGGGGAAAGAAACAGAGCTAGCCAAATTCTTCCAAAACCCAGAGCTTCCGCTGGAAACCAAAGCCCGCTTTGCCCTAGGAACCGTCACAGAAGAAAGTTTGAAGGTTGGACCTGGCTTAATAGAGCGAAGCCTCAGCTTGGCAACTGGCGTTTCTAAAAATGAGGTTAGAAAACTCCTGATAGATTATGGGGAACACGGCGAAGTGGCTTACCTGCTTAAAAAACCATCAGAGCCCAAATTGACTGTAAGCGAAGTCTACGAAGCCGTAAAACTTCTACCAAAACTGAAAGGTATTAGGGAGAGAGAACTTTATGTTTCCAGCCTCTTGAGAGTAAGCACACCATTAGAGGCGAAGTATATTGTTAGGCTTCTCCTCGGCGATTTAAAGCTTGGATACTATGCGAACACGGTTATTAGGGCTGCAGCAAAAGCCTACAAGGTTCCGCCAGAGCTTATCCAAAACACTTGCGCCATAATGGGAATAACCGAGGGAATAAGCATGGCTTCTGGGGGAGCCCTTAAACTTGCAGAGGTGAAGATGCGGCCAGGCCAGTTTATTAAGCCGCAGTTAGCCCACTTGTATGAGCCGGACAAGGTTGTTTACCCTGCTAGAGCCGAGTACAAGCTTGACGGAAGCCGCCTTCAAATTCACAAGTGGGGCACCCAAATATGGCTTTTTTCAAGGCGCGGCGTGGAAAAGTCGCAGACGCTCCCAGAAGTTGTGGAAATAGCGGAAAAGTTTAACGCTCAAAGCTGCATTGTCGACAGCGAAGTCTTAGCCGTTGACGAGGCTGGAAACCCTTTGCCTTTTCAAGTTATGCTTGAGAGAACCGTGCCAAAGGAGCTTAAACCAGAAGAACTTGAGGAAAGAAAAAGAAAAGTTAGGGTTACAATTAAAGCCTTTGACATGCTCTTTTTGAATGGGCGGGAGCTTATAGGATTGCCTCTTTCTGAGAGGAGAAAATACCTTTTAGAAGTCGTCCCAAAAGAATACATTGTTGATGGCGTGAACTGTCAAAACGAAGTGGAATTGATGCGTTTCTATGAAGAAGCTTTGAAAAACAAGTTTGAGGGCATTGTTGTAAAAAATTTGAACTCTCCGTACGAGATTGGACAGCGCACCTACACTTGGCTTAAGCTGAAGCCGGAACGCGACACCATAGACTGCACAATAGTGAAAGCCTTATACGGAAAGGGGAGACGCGCAGGCCTATACTCGTCTTTCCTTTTGGCGGTGCGAGACCCAACGGAGAAGAAGCTCTACACTATTGGGAAGGTTTCGAATTTGCCTGAAGAAGCCATGGATGCAGTGGCAACTATAATTGAAAATACTCGGAAAGGCGAGGACGAGGAAGGAGTTTTTGTAAAGCCAACGGTGGTTGTTGAAGTCACTTATCAGGAAATTCAGGAGACAGATGATTACACAAGCGGTTACGCCTTAAGGGTGCCAAAAATAGTAAGGTTTAGAACGGATAAAACAGTTGACGAAATAGACAGCATTGAAAAGCTAAAGAGGCTTTATGAACTGCAATATGAACGCTATCCAACCCAAACCATATAGTACCGTGAAAACTGCTGGTTTTGAAAATCGGATTAATTAATGACCATTTTAAGGCGTGTAGAATTTTCTGGTGCGTAAAACTTCATAGTGAGGGGTGGAGTGAATACCGCCTATGAGCGCTGTGGTTTTATATTGTTCCCTGCGGATTCCTAGGGCGATTTCTACGAACTCCTTCAGCGTTTGGTTAGCGAACTCCCATGTTGGTCTTCCATATCTTAGGCCTTTACAGTTGGAATCTGCATAAATGTAGAGTTTGTTTCCGCCATAGAGATAAAGGGCTTCACGGGCGTATCCAAATTTTGGAGTTGCAAGAACCTTGAAGGGCCAGAGTTTGCACGCGTCCGGCTTCATATGCTGCAATCCACACAAGTGCATGTTTGAAAGATTGTATAGGAAGACACATGAGCCGTCGCTTTTCTTCTTCAGATAAAGCTTGTTTAAGTCTGAAGCTGTTGTTTCAACACCGTAGTTTTTAACTATGCGAAGCCATTCTTGAAAGTTTAGAACGACACTGTAGGCTTTGCAGCATAAACCGCACGCATCACATTTCCAGTCGGCGATGTACTGCCACGGCACGAACAGCATTTTCCAAGCCTGCACCATATTTTCTCTAAAATCTGAAAATGGAAGGGCTTCCATTAAAAGTTTATTTTGTTTAGGCTTGCGCTGCAAATAACATTAAATGTTGATAGCCTAAACTTTCTTGTACAAGTAGATAGTGTGGGACGGATATCCAAGCTTTGGATTTTCGCAGAAATTATCAACTTTCACGGGTTTCCACCCTACAATTTCATAGTCGTGGGAGACAACGCGAACTCCCTTTTTAAGTTCAGCCTCAAGTTTGGGTTTAATTTTCTCGTTAGCGCTTGTCGTCAAATATAGAAATACAACGTCAGCGGATGTTAAGTCCACATTGAAGATGTCACCGTTGACTATTGTAACTCTGTCTTGGAGACCCTCCTCATGAACTGTGCTTAATGCTTTTTTGGCCAAGTCCTCTCTTAACTCGACTCCGACGGCTCTGGCGCCGAACTCTTTTGCAGCCATTATCACTGTTCTGCCGTCACCAGCGCCTAAGTCAAAGAAAACTTCTCCCGGTTTTAGATCCGCCAAAACCAGCATGTGGCGGACAACCGGAAGAGGACTTGGAACAAATGGAGCTATGAACAGTTTGCAAGCCTCCATTCTGGTTTTAGCATTGCTTCACTCTTTTAAAAATTTTCCTAAAGGCTGTTAGGCAACATAGGTTGCCCTTTTCGGAACAGGCCTTCTGGCTTCTCCGCATTTCATGGCACTTTGGGCGCAAAGCTCCAAGTATTTTTCTTCATCTCCTGCGCCTGCAGCCTCAGCGGCTTTGCGGCAGAGCTCGCTGGGTTCTTCGCATCCTTCTTCCTTGCATAGGCCAGAAATGTATAGGCAGATTTCCTGCACGTCCTTTGGTTCTAGGACTGCTCTGTTTGTGCGGATTAGTAGGCATAGTTCTCTGGCGAGGACGCAGTTTTTAATGTATTTAATTCTGCTGAGAACTTCTTCTCGTAGTTTTTTGCGGCTTATTTCCAAGTTTATTTATCTCTCCGTAAACTTTGAATGCGGTGTTCACCCACATTAAGGTGGTCTCCCATTTAAAAGTTGTTGTAAGTCTTAGCCAACTACCAAAATCTTTTGCTTATGGCTTTGCGTTCAGCTTCAAGTACAAGCTCGTAAAATCTGTCGTTAAGCGTAGATTCCTTTTCAAGAACCTCCCTGACATCTGAGGGTTGAACCTTTCTAGCGCATAATGCAACGGCAGCAGCCTTCCCATATTTCGCCAATAAATGGGCTGTTTGCATGGCTTGCCTCTGCAGTTTCTCCTCGCTTTTAGTGAGCTTTTCACCCTTCTTCTCCACAAGCGGCATAATCTTTTCTTCCTCAACTTTTAGGAGACCTATGGCTGTGGAGCCGCATTTTGGACATTTTGGCTTTGCAGGCAAGTCTTTAACGCGTATCATATCCATGTAGCCCCAACAGTTTGTGCAGACGAAGTTGCAGGTTTCGTTCAGCAGCCTCGCTTTAGCAGATTCTATGAGCACGGCGCGCATCCTTTCAGGCGGTATCAAGTCGGTTTTCATGCTGACCCGTTCGATGCCAACGCGGGCTACTGGTGTTGCATTTCCGCCTGTTTCAACTTTCTCCACTTGAATTTCGCCATCGCGGATTTTTCCTAAAACATGGATAAGCCTTTCCAGGTCTAGGTCCTTCGTGAAAACCTCTTTTAGAGCTTCGTCGAATATGGGGGTTCCCTCAAAACTTTTCAAAAGCCTTTGAAGGCTAACACTGCTAAAGTCAGCCCACTTTTCTAACGCTCCGAAACGCCTTGTAACATGAATCATCCTCCTCTTAAAAAGCCCAGTTTTCACAGTTGCTCTTGTTAAGGAATCGCGTACAGCTTGTTCACCCATGCTGCCCATCTCATTCAGCAACGCGACTATTTGTTCAGCGTTTGCAGCTCCCATGGTCTGTATGAATATGCGGTACGGGTCGTGTTGAACCACTATGCCATACCCAATTTTTTCGGAAAGCAGCTGCCCCATAAGCTGAGCTAAGGCTCTGTTGGTGAGGGAACCGAAGTGAGCATGAACTATTACAAACTCAGCCCAGTCTTCAACAATTATTCGTTTATCCGTAGGCACCAGAATTCCAGAAGCAGTCTGCTTCACTATTTCAGCTAAAGCGCTTAAAATTGTCTCCTTATCAGCAGGATAACGCTCACTTAGCTTAACGGCAATTTCTTCTGGCGATACACCCATCCGCGCTTGCTCTTCAACAAAACCTCTAATGTATCCAACTTCCTGCGCCACTTCAAAGGGCACAGGGATTTCTTCACCTATCCAGCTTGGTATAGCTCCTGATGGGTCATCAACGGGCTTCACGTAAACTTTGTCCTCTGATACGTGGAGAATTCGCCACGGGCTCCCCCTAATAATGAATTTTATTCCAGGCTTGCCATATTCAGCCATAAAAGCTTCGTCTAAAACTCCTATTGCCGCGTCGCTTGACTCGTCGACAACAAGGTACTGCTTCTCTTCAGGAATCATGGACAAATTGTCAAAATAATATTCAAAAAGCGCTTTTGTCCTCCGCGGCTTTAAAACCACCTTGTCCTCGAAGGAAACCCATGCCAAACGTGGGAAACGCTGATGCATATACCTAAGAATCTTTTCAACATCCTCCAAGGTTAAATCAGCGTAAGGATAAGCGTTTCTAAACGTTTCTAGGATTTCGCTGAATTCAAGTCTTTTTTGCTTTAGAAGTAAACCGGCAATTTGATGGGCTAAAGCATCGTAGGGCTTCGGCGGAATCTCAACGGGTTCCAAATCCTCTTTTAAGGCGCGCTTGGCTATGGCTAAAGCCTCAAGCGTGTCATCAGAATCCATAGTCACAATTATTCCCTCAGCTATATGTCCAATCCTGTGACCGCTTCTGCCCACGCGTTGTATAAGCCTCGTAACCTGCCTAGGACTCATGTACTGTATGACCAAGTCTATTCTGCCCACATCTATGCCAAGCTCTAGGCTACTAGTGCACACAAGACCTTTCAGTTCACCGTTTTTTAAGCCTCTTTCCGCTGCTATACGCGAAGGCTTTGCCAAAGAGCCATGATGAATCGAAACAGGGAAGTCTATGTCCCAAACTTTAAATCTGCTCGCCAAAACCTCTGATATGGCTCTCGTGTTTGTGAATAGAAGGACTGATTTATGCTTGCTTATGTATTCTCTGATTATCCTAAGTCTAGCCGCGACTTCTGGATGCGTGTAAAGCTGTTCAGCAAGCCTAAAGTCTTCAGAGCTAGGCTTTGGAAAAACTATCTTGAGACGCATTTTTCTCGCAACTGGAACCCTTACAATTTCAACGCTTCGACCGTTCCCAACAAGAAACTGGGCAACTTTTTCAGGGCTTCCGATAGTGGCTGACAACCCTATTATTTGGAAGTCTTTTCCAATCATGGCCCTAAGCCTTTCCAAAGCTAGGGAAAGCTGGCTTCCCCGTTTGCTGTCAGCCATTTCATGAACTTCGTCAATTATAACCCAGCGCACTTGTTGCAGATGCTGCCGCATAATCCAGCCTGACAGAATCGCCTGCAAAGTCTCAGGGGTTGTGATTAAAACGTCTGGAGGGCTTCTGGCTTGCCTAGCCCGCTCTTTCGTTTCCGTGTCGCCATGTCTAACAGCCAACTTTATGTCTAAATTGTTACACCACCACTCAAGTCTTTCAAGCATATCACGGTTCAAAGCCCTCAAAGGCGTAATGTAAAGAACCTTAATACCAGGAGCCGCAGACTCTTGAAGAAGCATGCTTAAAACTGGGAGAAAAGCAGCTTCAGTTTTTCCCGTAGCAGTAGGTGATATGAGGAGAACGTTTTTACCTTCAAGGATTTTGGGAATGGTTTTCTCCTGCGGTTCCGTGGGTTTCGAGAATCCCCTCTGCTCAACAAGCCTTCGAACAGGCTTTACAAGCAGGTCAAAAGCATTTTTAAGGGTATCTTCCAAGCTTAGTTAAACCTCGAATACTAAAGGAATAAGCATAAACCACAAGTAAAAGCATTTTGGAAAAGCTCCCAAAAAGCATGAATTATGCACAGCTTCCCAAAATGGATACGAGCAGAAATAATTGTAATTATTACATTTTATATGAATAAAATTTAATATTATTTGAAAAAATGCCGAAAATTTTCCATAGAAATTTATAAACAAGAGCGTTGTTTTAAGTGGAAAGTAAAAGAGCAAGTCGAAAAGAGATGCTTTCCCAAAAAACTCAACCAGCAATTTACGGTATTGAAAAGGAAAACTTTAAAACACTCTTAACTTTAACAAAGAAGGAAAATTCGCTGTTTAGCGGGTGCAGGAATACCATGGAAAAGCTTGCCAGCCGGATTGCGGAAGCCAGATACATAGGCAAGACTCCATTCGCCAAAATCCCAGAATAGCTTATAAAGCGTAAAACTGGCGAGTTGTAGGAAATGAACGGGGATCTTGAAACTTTGCGTCCAAAACTAAGCCAAAATGACTATCAGAAGCTGTGCGCCATAACTAACCCTAAAGTTTACCAATTCATAGCTGAAGCCGCTGAACTCTGCAAACCTGAAAGAATCTTCATCTGCGACGACTCCCCTCAAGACATTGAATATATTAGGCGTCAAGCACTCGCTACAGGTGAGGAAAAACCTCTGGCAACCCCTGGGCATACTGTTCACTTTGACGGCCCATACGATCAGGGACGAGACCGCGAAGTTACCAAGTACCTCGTACCAGAAGGAGACTACTTGAGTAAAGCCCTAAACCAGATTGATAGAGATGAAGGCCTTGCAGAGGTAAAGGGTTTACTAAAGGATTCAATGAAAGGACGCACAATGATTGTCCGTTTTGTTTCCTTAGGGCCTCCTAACTCCATATTCACTATTCTAGGCTTGCAGTGCACCGACTCATGGTATGTAGCCCATTCAGAGCACCTCCTATTCAGGCCCGGCTACGAAGTATTCCGCAAATCAGAACCTGAAAGAAGCTTTTTGCGGGTTCTACATTCAGCTGGAAAATTAAACGAGAACATGGTCAGCATAGAACACGATAAAAAACGCGTATACATCGATTACAGCGAAGACACAATCTACAGCGTTAACACCCAGTATGCTGGCAACTCTGTAGGTTTCAAGAAACTTGCCTTCCGCCTTGCCATACGCAAGGCAAATCAGGAAGGTTGGTTGGCTGAACACATGATGATTATGGGAGTTCACGGTCCTGGAGGTCGCAAAACTTACTTTGCAGGAGCTTTTCCCAGCGCATGTGGCAAAACTTCCACAGCTATGCTTCCTGGGGAAACGATACTTGGCGATGATATAGCCTACATTCGTAACATTGGTTCAGTTGCCCGTGCAGTGAATGTTGAATGTGGCATATTCGGAATTATTCAGGACATAAACACTAAAGATGACCCAGTAATATTTAAAGTGCTCACAAGCCCAGGCGAAGTTATATTCTCAAATGTTTTGGTTAAGGATGGCAAGCCCTACTGGCTGGGCATGGGCTGCGAACTTCCAAAGGATGGAATGAACTATACAGGATACTGGTGGGAAGGCAAAACAGATGAGCACGGCAACCCCATTCCGCCAGCCCACAAAAACGCCCGCTACACTGTAGCCCTTAAGGCGTTGGAAAACTGCGACCCTGAATTAGATAATCCTTTAGGTGTGGAGTTAAGCGGAATAATGTACGGCGGCCGCGACGGCAAAGCTTACGTGCCTGTCCAACAAAGCTTCAGCTGGGAACACGGCATTATCTGTTACGGAGCATCCTTGGAAACCGAAACAACTTTCGCCATAATAGGTAAGGAAGGCGTACCGGAAATAAATATGATGAGCGTTCAAGACTTTGTCTCCATCCCCTTAGGCCAGAACATACGCAACAACATATCCTTCGGAAAGAAGCTTAGAAAGGCACCGCTCATTTTCGGAGTAAACTACTTCCTAAGAGACAGGGAGACTGGCGAGTTCCTAAACGCTCCACGAGATAAGCATGTTTGGGTTAAGTGGATGGAGTTGCGCGTGCACAACGACGTAGGAGCATTAAGAGCACCCACGGGTCTAATTCCAAAATATGAAGATTTACACTTACTCTTCCAAAGGGTATTGGGCAAAGAGTATAGGAAAGAGGATTACATAAAACAGTTTACTGTTCGTGTTCCTGAAAACTTGGCTAAAATTGAGCGGGTGAAAAAGTTTTACATAGAAAAAGTTTCAGACACTCCAGAACAACTCTTCCAAATACTGGATCAACAGAGTGAACGCTTGCTTAAGGCTAAGGAACTCTTTGGCGATTACATTTCACCAGAGAAATTCGAAGAAGAATAGCCCTTCATTTTTGTGTTGCATTTAAATAACCTTATATTTCCATTTTTTCAAGTTAGAAGGGAGAGAACACTTTTGGCTAAAAAAGTTAAACATGCCGCTAAACAAGTGAGAAAAAAGAAGGCGAATCTAGAAATTAGACAAATGACTTTAGAAGATCTTCCTGAAGTTTGGCGCTTAAGCGAAAAAATTTTCACACCTTACAGTTTGCAGTTCACCTACCGCACATGGAACATAAATGAGTTGCTTTCGCTCTTTCAGGAAGACCCAGAACTATGCTTGGTGGCTGAGGAAACAAAGCCTAAGAAAATTGTTGGATTTGTAATAGGAACAATATTGAGGCGCCCCTTCAGCCCTTGGACTTACGGTTATTTTGTTTGGGCTGGCGTGAAAAGGATGAGGCAAAGGCATGGTGTTGGAAAAAGGCTGTATAGAGAACTGGAGAAAAGGTTTAGAGATAAAGGAGCACGCATAGCCATAGTTGACGTGGAAAGCAACAACCAAGCAGGAATACGCTTCATTGAAAAACTAGGGTTTAAGGAAAGCCAAACCTACATCTGGTACTCGAAAAATTTGGAACAATAAAGATGTTTTAATCGTTACTTTGATTTGGCGAGTTTTAACAAAATTTTGCAAACATTATCCACAAATATTTGCAAAAAATTGTCTAAAATGGATGCCCAGACAGAGATTTTCTATTCGAAGAAAATGGAAAATTATTTATCCATCATCATTAGAAACCATGGTTATCGATAATGTTGGAGGAAGATAAATGGCTAAATGTCCGAAATGTGGAACAAATGTTAATACGCCTAAGAAAAAATGGACTATGGCTGGACGCCCAGACAAAACCGGGAAAAGGATGCAGCTGGAAATAGGCCTTTTCGACTGTCCGAAATGTAAGAAACCATTCAGAGAAGTCTTAAGCAAAAAGAAAGTTTAGCATACGGGTCGTTGCCGGCGACTCAGCATGCCGAAAGCGAAACAAAACGTTTGCCCCGAGTGCGGAACAGAGGTTAAAGACCCCTATAAAACATGGGAGCTTGTAGCTCCATTCCCTGACAAAAAGATGCGAATTACCGTGACAATATTCGGAATGTACGAATGCTCCAAATGCGGCAAGAAGTTTAAGGGCGTCGTTGGAAAGGCTAAACTAGGCGCAGAAGGTATAGAAATATAGGCATCCTATAATTCTCCCCTTTATTTTTAAATTTTTAAACGTTAAGTTTTAAAACCTGAAGAACTAATTCAACAAGAACATTTAAGCCCATAAGAGGGCAGAAAGTTGGCAACCGAAACGCTTAAGAAGCTTTGGAAAAACGAGTACTTTCAAACAGCCGTTACAATTGCCCTAATCTTTGCAATTGTTTTCAGCTTCTATTTCGGCTCACAAATAATCCTTGGCACAGAATACCCCGCTTTGGCGGTGGCTTCTGGAAGTATGCTGCCAACTTTAAACATTGGAGACCTCATAATAGTTCAGAAAGTGGATCCGGCTCAAATAAACGCAGATAAATTTACTGGGGATGTTTTGGTTTTTAGGGATCCGCGAAACCCATCGGAGCTTATTGTCCATAGAGCGGTTAAGATAGAAAAGAAGGACAACCACTTTTTAATAACGACGCTTGGGGACAACATGTATGGCGAAAAGGATCAGTTTTCTCCGTGGAATTCATCTCTGCTTATTGGGAAGGTTGTGGCAAGAGTCCCCTATATTGGTAATCTACCGCTATTCTTTCACTCTGAGAGAAACATGTACGTTTTCATTCTGATAATTCTAATAATTCTTGCCGTTTTGATGTTGCCATTCAGTTTCAGCAGTGAAGAAAAGTTAGGCGAAGAAAAGAAACTGTTTTGGAAAATCGATTTGCAACTAGTTTATTTTTTAGTCATAAATATTCTGATCGTTGGATTTTTGATTTTCAGCTTGTGGGGCGCCTTCACATTTTGGCAGCCTGGAGCCAGCCCACCACAAGCAACCATTTTCGGCATGTTTAAAGATTTAGAGTTTCACGAAAATTTTAGCAGTGAAGCCTATTTGTCTCAAGGTTTCATCACGTATAGGATTGACTGCCAAGTAAGTGATGGAACCCGCGTAGGAGTCCCAACATTCTCATGGTTTCAGTTTTCTCTTCTTGTTTTCACAGCGTATAACTCTTGGAAGATTTTCAGTTTTGTGAAAGCGTGGAAATTGGGAAAGCAAACGTAGAAAGTTTAGGAAAAGCTTTATGCAGCTAATGCTTTATAAAAGGTATTTAAAACTTTACTGTAGGTGGTGTTTCATGTCGAAGGTTAAAGCCGTAATAAGCATAGAAAACGTTGTCGCATCCGCAACTCTAAACCAGAAAGTTGATTTAAACGCTGTTGTTAAGGGTTACCCAGGAGTGGAATATCGTCCAGAACAGTTTCCAGGACTCGTGTTCAGGCTGAAGAGGCCTAAGACAGCCACATTAATTTTCAACTCTGGAAAAATGGTTTGCACAGGAGCAAAATCGGAAAAGGAAGCCCGCAGAGCCGTTATGAAAGTTATTAAGGAACTGAAAAAGGGCGGAATAATAATCATCAGCAAGCCGGAACTGAAAATTCAGAACATTGTGGCATCCGCAAGCCTAGGCGGAATGATAGACTTAGAAAAGGCAGCCTACACCCTTGGAAAAACCATGTACGAGCCGGAACAGTTTCCAGGGCTAATATATAGAATGGACGACCCAAAAGTTGTCATTCTGCTCTTTGCAAGCGGAAAACTCGTCTGCACGGGAGCTAAGAAAGAACAAGACGTTTATGATGCAGTGCACAGCCTTCATAGACTATTAGAGGAAAAAAGCCTAATATTCTACGAATAAACCTTTAATAACTCCATTAACCGCCTTTTTATCCCTTTTTAATCTGCTTCCGAATAGTTTCCAGTTGTCCTTCGTCTATTGCGCCTATCTCATAAAGCATTTCAGCCACTTCGCCGATGTTTAAAAGCGCATGAAGCTTTATCCCGCTTCTTTCAAGCTTTTCGCTCCCGCCCTCCTGCCTGTCCAAAAGCACAACAACATCTTTCACCAAGCCTCCTTCAGCAGTTATAGCCTTTGCCGCCCTCCTAAGGGATAAGCCTGTTGTAATCAAGTCGTCAACTAGTAACACATGATCTCCCGGATTGAGAACCCCCTCAATTCTTCTTTGTCTTCCATGAAGACGCACGCCTTTACGCACATATAGGAATGGTTTCTTTAGCGTATAGGCTATTATGGATGCGAAGGGTATGCCTGCAACGGGGATCCCGGCTACTCTGTCAAAGTTTTCTACGCCTATTTTCTCTTTTATGAAGCTTGTATAGAAGCTGCAGACTTTTTGGAACACGTCAGGAAAGCTTGGAACTATGCGCAAGTCTATGTAATACGGGCTCATTTTCCCGCTGGTAAGCTTGAATGTCCCAAACTGTAAGGCGCCTATTTTATTCAGAATCTTGCAAACTTCAACCTTAACCGCGTCACCGCCCATTTCTCTTGTCATCTTTCACACCTTTTTAGAAACTTGGTACACTTTGCCAACCTCAGGTATCAAACACGTAAGTTTAGGCATTTCGCGCTTAACAAGTTCGGCAAACTTCCTTAAATCCGCAGTGGAGCCAGTGTGATATGGAACAGCCACTTTAGGCTTTGTTAAACGGGCTATCTCAAAACCTGTTTCAGGAGAAGCTCCAGGGGCAATTCCCACGGCGCAGAAAATCAAATCGAATTTTTCTCTTTCCCCTATGCTTGCCATCTCTGGAAATGGGAGGCTGTCTGCTGTGTGGAAAACTTTGACTCCATCTTCACTTGTAATTATGAAGGATACGGGAGTTGCCGCTGGCGGATGGTTGCACTTTTCAGCTTTAACAGAAACCTCACCGATTTTAACCTCTGAACCAGGCTGAACTTCATGCAGTTTTTCTGATGGAATAATGTTGCGTAGTCTCCTGGCAGAGGTGGGATCAGCCACAACCATGCATTGGGAAAGTTTATGAACTTCTGAAACAAGAGACTGGTCTAAATGGTCGTAGTGTTCATGACTTATTAGAATGGCGTCAACCTTCTGAAGGATTTTAGGCTTAATGTCAACAGGGTCTATTACAAGGGTTTTTGAAGGGGTTTTTATGGTTATTCCAGCATAGCGGTTAAACCACACAAACATTATTTCATTTTTAGCGGGAACCTTCTCAATAGCCATATCAAACTCCTCACATTGATAATTATACATTTTAGGTCTTAAAGAGCTTATGCTAAATAGCCTATTTTCAGCAAGCCTCATCAGCTAGTTTTAATTAGCGCTTTCTCGGATAAGGCTTAATAGCTACTTTTTACGTGTGTCTCTTCAATAGTGATGCTTAATGGTTGACGTTTGGCTTCCCTACGGGAAAACAGAAGTCTGCCTAGGAGTCCCAGCTAGAAACTTTTTAGGCTCCATAGAACCCAGAGAAAAGCCCGGCGTCCCAGACGCAAAAGCGGAAATCGAAAAAGCCTTAAAAGAACCCGTCAGCTCAAAACGGCTGGTTGAAATCGTTAAGCCAGAAAGCAAAGTGGCCATAGTTGTTGATGACGCAACTAGGCCAGCGCCAAGCCATCTTATGGTTCCTCCACTGCTTGACGAGTTGAACAGCGCAGGCGTTAAAGATGAAAATGTAACGGTTATTTTTGGCTGCGGAACTCATAAGGCTGTCACCCACGAGGAAGCTGTTAGACTTTTAGGTGAAAACATTCTTAAACGTGTTAAAGTTATAAGCCACGATTGCAGAGCCCCAGATCTAGTTTATGCGGGCACAACATCCAAGCATGGAACAAAGGTTTATCTGAATAGGATTTTCGCTGAAGCCGACGTAAAAATCTTGACAGGAGACGTTGATTTTCACTATTATGCTGGCTACGGCGGTGGAAGAAAAAGTGTCTTGCCTGCAGTTTCAGGCGAGGAAACTATAAAGGCGAATCATGCCATGCTTTTGCATCAAAACGCTAAAACAGGCGTTTTAGATGGGAATCCTGTTCACGAAGATATGACGGAAGCAGCGAAAATGGCGAAAGTTGACTTCATTTTAAACGTTGTAACCAACAGCAAAGGCGAGATCGTCAAGGCGTTTGCAGGAGACTTGGAGCAAGCCTTCTATGAAGGAGTGAAAGTTGCAGATGAAATGTACCGCATACCCGTAGACCGCAGAGCAGACATAGTTGTTGTAAGCCCTGGAGGCTATCCGGCAGATGTAAACCTTTTCCAAGCATATAAAGGCGTTGACAGCGCCCTTGAAGTGGTTAAACGTGGAGGCGTAATAATCTTGGCTGCTGAGTGCCCCGAAGGGCATGGAAACCAGGTCTTTTACGATTGGATGGTTAAGTATAAAGATTTAAAAACGGTTGAGCGAGAAATCAAACGCAACTTCGTTTTGGGAGGACATAAGGCTTACTATTTGCTTAAGGCTTTACAGAAAGCCCAAATTATCCTTGTTTCAGCCATGCCAGACTATTATGCAGAGAACATTTTTAAGCTGAAGACAGCGCGGACAGTGAATGAAGCCCTAAATGAGGCTTTCAAAATAGTTGGGGAGAACGCGAAGGTCTGGACTATGCCCTACGGAAACTACACCCTTCCAGAAGTTAAAGCAAGCGACTAACCCCCCCGCGAACACATAACAAATGAAGGCTGTATAAAAGTGAAAGATATTTTAGGCGTTTTATGCATGCTTGTTTTGATTAAAGCGGCTTTTTTAGGCGCTTGGCTTGAAATGAAAAGACAGCAGGTTGAGGCAAATCAGTTACCTTATGATGTCTTTGTGGTCACCCATCTTAATGATGGCTTGAAGCCCAGCTTTAATCAAGTCTATGTTGAAGGACTTACAAGTTGTTAAGGGAGCCCAATTGTGCGTTTGGGTTGGGGATAACACGACTAACGCCATATGGGATGCAAAAATTCGTTTGTCAAAATGGTTAGATGAATTACAAGATTACAAAATCGTGATACAATGCGATTACGCTTTCATTGAAAAGTATGGCTATTATGATTATCCTTTTTGGAAGCTTAATAACACAGAGACTTTAAGCCAAACTTGGTACAACAATTGGTATGGAAACTTGAGCGAACTGTTAGCAAAACATGAAAATGTAATTTTAATGGTGGGTTTCAACGAGCCTTATAATCATTTTAAGACAAAAGAGATGGCTCAGACAATAATGAAAAGGGAATACTTGACATGGAAAAACATGAGCACAATCCCCTTTTAGCACAGAGTTCCTAATGCCTTATACTTTTTGGGCGAATTATTGGGGGATTTCCAGAAAATGCGTCCATTGAAGAGGATTGTGTTCCCTTTTGGAGAAACTACTCTGACTATATAGGTGTGAACCTTTGGGCTTACCGTGAACCCCCATCCAAACACTATATTCCTTTAGACCGCGCAAACTATTGTTTTGAAGCCATATGAAAGAGCGGAAAATGTGATAGAAATTTGTGATAAGTATTCTGAGCAGTTAAAAAAGCCTATTCATATTAATGAGTTTCCAGTATGGGACACAAAGACCGCCCAATTAATTCGCGATAGAGTTATGAAGCCGCCGAATATTGCACAAGTTTATCAGTTATGGTATTGGAGCGGACAAGAAGAAGTGCACTACGACGGATGGACTTATGGGCTTTTTAATGTTGATGCAAAGGCGCATGAAATAAGCGAAAGAGAATCCTCCTACAGTGTTTTCAAAGAAGTGTTCAATCCCAAATCAGACTCCCAAATTGAAGAAAATCCACAGCTCTGGCTGTGCTTATTCTTGAAACAGTATTCGCAGTGCTTGGAATCATAAGGCTTGACAAATCTTTACCGCGCAAACAAAACACAAACAAGAAGTAAACATTTAAATTTTGCATTTTCCATGCGCCGCACAATTCAATACGTAAATAAGAAGCCCATTAAAGTTTTGGAAAATTTTAAATGTAGGAAATATAACGGTAGATTTCGCACATGATAAGCGTTATGGGAGTAGGAGTTTGCAGCAAACCTTTAAACTGCGAAAGTTCACACCGAAAGATTTGGAACGCGTCACATACATTAACCGTGCCTGCCTCCCAGAAAACTACGTGGACTACTTTTTCATGGACTTACATGAAAGGTTTCCAGAGACATTCATCGTGGCGGAGGAAAACGGCGAAATCGTAGGTTACATAATGTGCCGCATTGAAATAGGCTTATCAAATTTTGGTTTCGGCGGTTTTATAAAGAAAGGACACATTGTTTCAATAGCCGTTATGCCCCAGCACAGAGGGAAAGGCATAGGACAAGCCCTAGTAACAAAAGCAATGGATGGCATGCGCCTATACAACGCTAAACAATGTTTTCTAGAAGTTAGAGTAACCAACACAACCGCAATAAGCCTCTACAAAAAACTTGGATTCAAAATAACCAGAACAATTCATGGATATTATTCAGACGGCGAAGACGCTTACGTAATGAGCAGAGAACTATAAGCTCAGTTTCTCGTAGATTCGGCTTCGGTTCTCTTCAGCTTTTTGGGCGATTTCCATGAAAAGGTTCCGCCCATAAGAGTCTATGGCAACCGTTAAGGGCCCAAAATCCTCAACTTCAAAAATCCACATGGCTTCAGGAGCCCCCAAATCAAGCCATTCCACACCCCTAACAGCTTTTATAGCCTTTGCAGCTAAAACTGCCGCCCCACCTGTGAAGGCACCATAAATGGCTCCATACTTTGCCATGGCGCCGGCGGTTCTTTCACCCATCCCGCCTTTGCCGATAACAACCCTGACCTTGAAGGTTTCAATGAACTCAGCTTCATAAATATCCATGCGCGTGCTCGTTGTCGGGCCAGCGGCTAAAACCACCCATTTACCGCCTTCCTTTTTAACAAGTGGACCGCAGTGAAAAACGGCTAAGCCTTGAAGAGTTATTGGTAAAGGCTTTCCATGACTAGAATATTCTAGGGCGCGTTTGTGCGCTTGGTCCCTCGCCGTCACCAAAGTCCCAGTTATGTAGATTACGTCTTCAACTTTTAGCTTGCGAATCTCCTCCTCAGATATAGGCGTTTTAAGATGGTATGTAGCCATAGCTTTAGGTTCACCCTTCTGCTTTATGAGTTAAATATTCAACTGTTCCATCCGAGTAAATTCTTGCAGAGGCCTTTCTAGCCGCCCAACAGTTGAAGGCAACAGCAGCAGGGAAAGAGGCAGTATGCCTAAAAGCATAGTCCACATGAACCCTTAAAGCGGTGATTTTTCCACTCAACCCCATGGGTCCTATGCCAGTCATGTTGACCGCCTCCAAAAGCTCCTTCTCCAGCCTAGCCAACTCAGAATTTGAATTAGGCTCATTTAAAGGTCTAAGAAGAGCTTTTTTAGCCAGCTTCATAGCGACATCTGCTCCGCCGCCAAAGGCAACACCTAAAATTGTAGGGGGGCAAGGCTGAGCACCCGCCTTTATAACAGCGTCAACAGCAAACTTTTTCAGAGCCTTAAATCCTTCCCCAGGCAGAAGCATGCTAACTGCGGAAACGTTTTCTGAACCTGCTCCTTTAGGCATAACTGTCAATTCAAGGCTGTCGCCAGCCACTATATCCCAGTTAACATAGGGCATAAACCTTCCAGTGTTATCTCCGCTGTTTTTATTGTTCAAAGGGTCAACAGCGTTGGGCCTCAAAGGAATTTCGCGCGTAGCTCGCCGTGTCGCCTTCACCAGAGCAGCCTCAATCACGCTGAGACCTCTCAAATTAGCTCCAGCCTTAACATAAAAAATTATTATACCTGTATCTTGGCACACTGGAACCTGATGCTTTTCAGCAAGCTCCACATTTTCAAGAATAACGCCTAATTGGGTTTTGCCAGCCTCACTTGTCTCCTCCATATAAGCCTTCCTCAACGCTTCTTTCACATCATTAGGCAGATATATCACAGCTTGCTTTAAGAGGTTGAATGCAACCCTCTCAACAACAGCCGCTTTCAAGACTCTCGCCTAACATTAATTTAACGGTTGGTCTTTTGTCGCCGCAGGGCTTAAACGTTTCTAAAAATAAGAATACGGAGCATAAAATTTAGCGGAAAACACTCTTAAAGTCGTTCACTTTAACTGATCTCTCCAGATTTTGAACACTCACATTCCTCGCTTGCTTTAAATACTGCTTGAGTTAACTGTTTCGTGGGATGCTTATGTCTGGGGAAGAGGAAGGCGTAAAAAAACAGAGGTATGAGTCTTTAGAGGACCTTCCTGGAATCGGGCCGGCTACTGCCCAGAAACTTAAGGAGTTAGGCTTTCACACGGTTGAGTCTTTGGCTATGGCAACGGTTCGCGAGTTGGAGCCCGCGGGTATAAGCGAGAAAAAGGCTTTAGCAATAATCAGCGCCGCCCGCTCTTCAATCGGCATATCCTTTATAAGGGCTGATGAACTTCTTAAAATGCGCCAGAACGTTTTACGCTTAACCACTGGAAGCAAAGCCTTAGATAAACTTCTGGACGGCGGTTTAGAAACCCAAACAATCACAGAGTTTTACGGCGAATATGGAAGCGGCAAAAGCCAAATATGCCACCAGCTATGTGTAAACGTGCAGTTGCCTCCTGAAAGAGGTGGACTCAGCGGCGCCGCCCTATACATAGACACGGAAAACACTTTCAGAACAGAACGCATAGTGCAGATGGCTAGGCACTTGGGGCTTGACCCTGAAAACGTCGTCAAAAACATCATTTACGCTGAGGCTTACACTTCTGACCATCAGATGTTCCTCCTAGAAAATGCTGACGAAGTGGTGAAGCAGAACAACGTTAAACTAATCATAGTTGACTCCTTAACAGCCCATTTCAGAAGCGAATACATTGGACGCGAGATGCTTGCTTCAAGGCAACAGAAACTTAACAAGCACATGCACAGACTTATAAGGATAGCCAGAGCCTTCAACGCCGTGGCTGTAGTGACAAACCAGGTTATGGCTAAGCCGGACATGTTCTTCGGAGACGCCATAAGCCCCATCGGCGGACACATAGTTGGGCACACAAGCCACACCCGGGTTTATTTGAGAAGGGCCTCCCATGGACCGGTGCGCATCGCCCGCCTAGTTTCCAGCCCCTACCTTCCAGAAGGAGAGGAAATATTTAAAATAACAGAGAATGGAATAGAAGACATTTCTGAGGAGGAGAAAACCAAGTCGAGTGGGCGTTAAAATGCCTATACCTTCAGCTTTAGTCACCCGCTTCGCCCAACTTCTTGTTAACAAACAGTTTGCTGAGGCAGAACGAGAACTTGAAAGGCTCAAGCAGAAAATGCATAAAACAGAGTGGAACAGGGGCTATTTTAGGGCTTTATATGGAATGCTGCTTATACGAAGGTCTAACAACAGCGACTCCTATTCTTTCTTCTCGAAATTGGATTTAAACGATAATGAAGCACTGCAAGCCTATAGAAGGGAATTTCTAAACCATGTGAAAAATAGGCTTCACGGGGATTTTGACCGCGGTTTCTTTTCAGCATGGGCTGATTTTACGCGAGTGTTAAGCAAAATAAACATGGTAAATGCAGAGTCCAAAGGCGGCTTTTCCGAAGAAGAGAAAAATAAGACTTCGGAGAAAGATAAAAATCAAGCGACTATGGAGGAATTTTTAGAAGATTAAACTTTTTTTAAACGGTTGCAATTATCGTGTATAGTAATATCCAGAAAACCAGCCAAGAGAGGAAATATATGCCTATTCCAGTGGTTAGAATTTTCTGCGGCTTCTCCACCTTCAGCAGAAGCCTTGGCTTAATCAGGTAGTAGGATATTATGTAAACTATTATTGCGAAGGCAAGGCCGTTCATGAAAATGTTAATGGTGAAAATATCCTTGCGAACAGTGTTTGTTGCTAGGCCGTAGCCTATGCATACGAGGGCAGCCACTATGCCTAAAACAAACCTTAACCAGTATAAGGCTTCTAAGGGTTTCATGTCTTTAACTCCTTCTAAGGGTTCTATTCTCTTTAAATTTAAAGCTGCCTATTTATAACTTAACCTCTCATAAATTAAGATTGATAAAGGGATTCAAATTTGCAAAAGAAAGAGTTCACAAGTTTCGACGTTGCCGCAGTAGTTCGCGAATTAAGAGAAGCCATTTTAAATTCTAGGGTTAAAAATGTTTACCAGCTAAACAGTAGGACTCTACTTTTCAAATTGCACGGAAGCAGCGAAAATGCTTTTATGCTGGTTTTAGAGGCTGGTAGGCGCCTTCATCTAACCTCTTATGCTTTGGAGAAGCCCTTAGTTCCCCCGGCTTTCTGTATGGCTTTAAGAAAAAACCTTAGAGGCAGCTGGCTAACCGGATTTGAGCAGTATGAGTTTGAACGCGTTGTAATTTTCCATTTTAGAAGCGAGATAGGCGTTTTCAAGCTTGTTTTAGAGCTTTTTGGAGAAGGCAACATAATTCTCGTGGATAGCGAAAACAAGATCCTTCAAGCTCTGCATTATAAGCGTATGCGCGACAGAAACATCCTTAGAGGTGAAGTCTTTCGCTTCGCGCCTCCAAGCGGCCAAAACCCCATAAAAATATCTAAACAAACATTTTTTGAGGGCTTAAGAGGGTACGGCGATGTCGAAGTTGTGAGGGCTCTTGCACGGTTCCTAGGTATTAGCGGGACCTACGCTGAAGAAATTTTGTTGAGACTTGGAATAGAGAAAACTACGCATTGTAGTAGCCTAAACACTCAGCAAGCTGAAGCTATTTACAACTGTTTACAAGATTTAATTTCCCAGGTATCCATGGGGAAACTTGAGCCAAACATAGTTTTAGACGAGTCTGGCGATTTTGTTGATGTTTCCCCTTTGAGGCTTAAGCGTTATGAAAAACTGAAACAACAAGCGTACACCAGCTTCAATGAGGCTCTAGACGAGTTTTATGCCAGAAGCACAGTTTTAGAGAAGGCTGAAGCTGGAGAAAAAGTGGACGCGCTTAGGCGGGAAAGGGAAGGCCTTAGAAGGATAATAGCTGAACAAGAGAAAGCTCTAAAGGAAGCTGAAGAGAGTGCGGAAAGATACAAGCAGATTGGCAACACTGTTTATTTGCATTCAGGGGAACTTCAAACCTTATTGGGCAAGTTTTTAGAAGGCAGAAAGACTGGAAAAGAGTGGAATGAAATACTCTCCGAGATTTCAGCTGGAAAACGCCAAGGCTTAAAGCCCCACTTGTTCTTTGAATCTTTTGATGAGCAGAGACGAATAGTTAACGTCTGTGTTGACGGCTTACGCTTTAGCTTAGACCTACAAAAAGACTTGTTTACAAACGCTGCAAAATTTTACGAGAGGGCTAAGCTAGCTAAGCGTAAATTGGAAGGCGCCAAAGCAGCCTTAGAAGAGACACGTAAAAAGCTTAAAGAGGCTGAAGCCAAACTTAGAGAAGCTGAAACTCTAGAGCATGAGAAGCCAGCTAAAGCCTTAGAAGAGTTCGCCAAGCGCAAGGTTAAGAGTAAAAAGTGGTTTGAAAAGTTCAGGTGGTTCATATCATCTGACGGCTTTCTCATAGTTGCCGGCAAAGACGCAACAAGCAACGAGGTTCTCATAAAAAAGTACACAGAGCCAAGTGACATAGTTTTCCACGCTGAAATTGTAGGCGCACCTTTTGTAGTTGTTAAAACTGAGGGCAAGCAACCCAGCGAACAGTGTTTACGGGAAGCTGCAGAGTTTGCAGCAGCCTTTTCCAGAGGCTGGCGCGAAGGCTTCGCTTCCGCAGATGTCTACTGGGTTATGCCTGAACAGTTAAGCAAGGCTGGAGGACCCGGCGAGTATGTTCCCCATGGAGCCTTTACAATAAGGGGTAAGCGCAATTGGATGCGAGGCACGCTTCTAAAAATAGCCATAGGCATTTTGGTTAAAGAAGAAAGTGGCGAAATAGAATTTATAGGTGGAGCAGTTGACGCTGTTAAAGCAAAAACAAAAGCCTACGTCACCATAGTACCCGGAGACACGAGTGGAAAAGAGCTGTTCAAACATATTCTAAAAGGGCTTGCCGAGAAAACGCCAAAAAAGTACCGGGAAAAAGTGTTTAAGACTTCAATTGAAAAAATTAGAGAGTTCATCCCTTACAACAAAGGCAAGATAATAATGGAATAGCCAACTTAAAATACCACATAAAGCTAGAGAGTTCAGAGATGCTATCGGCTTTTTCATAACCAAAAACTAGACCAGTAACTAATGGAGCCTCGGGCGGGCTTCGATCCCGCGACCCGCGGCTTACGAGGCCGCTGCTCCACCAGGCTGAGCCACCGAGGCCTATGCATATAGCAGACACAACAATAAAATAAAAACATTAACCACGCTAAAACATTCATTAAAAACCCTTATTATACAGGACGCAATACTTATATCTGCGAAAGCCGCTTCAGAAATATTTTGGCTACGTTACATTAAGCCATAAACTGGATGCAACTTCCATCAATGTGATGCGAAGTGAAGAGGCGAATGAGCCTCAAAAGGCTCATAATGAAGCCGTGCATAGGCCAAAAGACCGCTAAAAGGGTTCACGGCGACGTTAAACAGACACCGCCAAAGGCCCGACATGCCACGCCGTCTGGAGGATGGCTCGGCTTGAGCGCTGAAGAAGGGCGCGGCCAGCCGCGAAAGACCCAGGGTAAGCGTATGCAGCTTTAGAACCTGGGGTTCCTGAATGGGACTTCCCACCGCGGTTCTTCGGAACCGTGGTGCTCCCTGAAGGGAGCGGGAACCCCCCGAACGGAAGCATCTTAGTAGGGGGAGGAAAAGAAACCAAAAGGGATTCCCTCAGTAGCAGCGAGCGAAAGGGGAAAAGTCCAAACCAAATCTCACGGAGACAACCCGTGGGAGATGTAGGGTTATGGGCCTGGCTCCTCCTCGTCGGCGAAGCTGAAGTGGCCTGGAAAGGCCCGCCATAGAGGGTGAAAGCCCCGTAAGCGTAAACCGAAAGGAGTTGTGCCAGAGTCCCAGAGTACCGTACCCTGGTTTGGGTGCGGGAAGTTGGGAGTCACCAACTTCCAAGACTAAATACGTCTCAAGACCGATAGCGCACTAGTACGGTGACGGAAAGCTGAAAAGTACCCCGGAAGGGGGGTGAAAAGCGCCTGAAACCAGACGGTTACAGACGTGTGCAGCCCGGAAGGGCGGATCCCTCCCAAAGGAAACCGCCGCGAGGCGGGAGTACGAGGGAGGGGTACCAGGGTTGCACTTTCCGTCTAGAAACACGGGCCGGGGAGTTCACAGCTGTGGCAAGCCTAAGGGTTTTCAAGCCTGAAGGCGTAGGGAAACCGACAGGTGCGCAGCTGGGCGCAAGCCCGGTGAGGCGCGGAGTCTGAAAGGGCTCGGAGTCACAGCTGTGAAGCTAGAAACCGGGCGATCTAGCCCTGGGCAGGGCGAAGCCAGGCGAAAGCCTGGTGGAGGCTCGAAAGGGTTCTGACGTGCAATTCGTTCCCCAGACCTGGGGCTAGGGGCTAAAGACCAATCTAGCCCGGTGATAGCTAGTTCCCTCCGAAGTGGGTCGCAGCCCAGTCCCAAGCGAGGCGGCCGGTGGGGTAGAGCACTGATTGGGAAGTAAGGGGTCGAAAGGCTCCGCTTCTCTTTCAAACTCCGAATCCATCGGCGCCGCAGACCTTGGGAGACGGGTTACGGGGGGTAAGCTCCCGGACCGAGAGGGGGACAACCCAGACTGAGGTTAAGGCCCCCAAGTGCTGGCTAAATGTCAAACCGAAAGGCGTCATAAGCCTTAGACAGCGGGGAGGTAGGCTTAGAAGCAGCCATCCTTTAAAGAAAGCGTAACAGCTCACCCGCCGAGGCTTATGGCCCTGAAAATGGACGGGGCTAAGCCAGCCGCCGATACCTCGGGGCGCAGCGTCTGCTGCGTCGGTAGGAGGGCGTCCTGGCTGGGCAGAAGCTGGGCTGTGAGGTCCAGTGGACCGGTCAGGAGTGCAGATCCCGGCGGTAGTAACAGCAAAGAGGGGTGAGAATCCCCTCCGCCGAAGGGGCCAGGGTTCCCCGGCAACGGTCGTCAGCCGGGGGTAAGTCGGTCCTAAGGCATGGCCTAACCGACCATGCCGAAAGGGAAGCCGGTTAAAAATCCGGCACCACGAAGGTACGACTGCGGCGACGCAAGCCCAGCGTCTGACGCTTCGGGGTAGGCTGAACAAGGCTGTCGCCTTGTTTAACCGTATAAGCCTGGGGAGTGCCGTAATGGCGAGAACCAGGTGAAAGCGGGAATAGCTGCCCGTTTTAGGGCGGTTCAGCTGATCCCTGGAGCCAGTGAAAAGGGCGCTGGGAAGGATCCTTCGTGACCGTACCTAGAACCGACACAGGTGTCCCTAGGCGAGAAACCTTAGGCGTGTCGGGAACAAGCTGAGCGAGGGAACTCGGCAAATTAGCCCCGTACCTTCGGTATAAGGGGTGCCTGCTGTTTTAGCCTCAGGCTGGAACAGCAGGTCGCAGTGGCAAGGGGGTCCCGACTGTTTAATAAAAACACAGGAAGCCGCAAGCGCGAAAGCGTGTGAACGGCTTCTGAATCCTGGCCAGTACAGGTACCTGAAACCCGGGTTCAACCGGGCTAAGGGCCTGCAAACGCCGGGAGTAACTCTGACTCTCTCAAGGTAGCCAAATGCCTTGTCGGGTAAG
>Ga0272449_1000648_pt1 | contig 40064 bp, 44 predicted proteins | sample YNPCB0241_FD_198679 | JGI IMG/M metagenome (GOLD analysis project Ga0272449, IMG submission 198679) | Hot spring sediment microbial communities from Yellowstone National Park, WY, United States - YNP-CB-024-1 | ecosystem: Environmental > Aquatic > Thermal springs > Hot (42-90C) > Sediment...
TGAAGATTCTACCAGACGCTCAAGAAGCTATCGATTCGGAGAAGGTAAAGGTGTTCAACGAGTCGATCATCTATAACCTAATAGAGGGTTATACGAGGTGGGTTCATGAGGAGAAGGAGAAGGCTGCAGCCAAAGAATTCGGCTCTTTGACACCAATCTGCAAATTCAAGGTGCTTGAGGGCTATATCTTTAGGAGGAGTAATCCAGCGATCTTTGGGGTTGAGGTTCTCGTGGGTAAATTGAGGCAGAGGGTTCAGGTTATGAACAGCGACGGTAAGGTCGTTGGCACGATTCACCAGATACAGGATAAGGGTAAACCATTAGATGAGGCTCAAAGAGGCTCGCAGGTAGCGGTATCGATGACGGAGCCGATGGTAGGTAGGCATATTTTCGAAAAGGAGGTTCTCTATTCTCTACCTAAGGAATCTGAGGTTAGGACGTTAAAGGAAAAGTATCTTAGTAGGTTGAGCGTTGAGGAGCAGCAGGTTCTCGAAGAGATAATTCAGATAAGAAAGAAGGTGCAGCCAACCTACCCCTACTAACTTAAGGGTCGACACTCTTTTTAAATACGGGATCGACGCATCAGATAACGGTGGTGCACGTCGGCTAAGGTCACTGTGATAACCATGGGTAGCGTGAGAGAGGCGCTAGGATGGAGCACAAGAACCATAGAGGTCAAAGGCAGCGTCAAGGATCTCTTGCTCTCGTTGAAGACCAAAGATGGCAGAACGGCTTACGATCTTATGGTTGAACCCAACGGCACCAAGGACCAATATTTGATTCGCTGGGTAAGAGGCGATCTGCGCCCCTCAAACCTTCTATACCCTAGAGATCTTGAGCTGCGGTTAGAAGACGGCGACCGCATATGGCTACTAGACAATCCGCCTGTGGTGATAGGAGGCTGATTTTGTCGAAAAACGACAAAACGGCGTTTTATCTGTCAACAATAGACATCCTTATATAACACTAGCACATAAAGCAGTAGGATGCTGGCTCACGGTGAATTCGAGATAGATGAAGTTGATCTAAAGATCATAGAAGCTTTGATGAAGAACGCGAGAGCAGACTTCAAAGACATAGCTTCTGTCGTGGGTGTATCGGATAGAACTGTTGCAAGGCGGATAGAGCGGCTTGAGGAATGTGGTGTGATCAGAGGGTATTACGTCGATTTAGATCACAGTTTGCTTTTGGAAAGTGGCATCGATCTATCAGATTACGATGAATATGTGAGGTTGAGCCGTGTGGAGTGGGAGGAGCTTTGGAACGCTTTGGGAAAAATAATGGGCGCTGGTCTCGGTGTATTGCTCTTCCACGCGGGTAGAGCTGTGGGTTTAGAGGTTAGTTCAAAGCTGCGTGGGAGATACGAAGATTTGGAGGCTGCTTTGAAGATTCTTCCTTCGCTGCTTAGAGATCGAGGCTGCAGAGAATGTAAGCTAATTGAGTTTGATCAAAGTAGCTGCGTAGGCAAGTTTGAGTTCGTTAAGCAAACTGTTACTCCGCGGAAGCAAGGTGTAGTCTTCTTTGAGTGGCTGAGAGGTATACTTCAAGGGGCTTTAGAAGCGATTACGGGTAAGAGAGTTGAGGTTGTGGAGGAGTCTTCATCGTCTAACTCAGTAACCTACAGATTTAGCTACAGCGGCGTGGTGAAGGAAGATGGATCTGAGGGTAAAGACTGGCATCGATAAACTCGATCAGATACTTAAGGGTGGTATACCGCGAGGTTCAGTAGTCCTCTTAGCAGGTGGACCAGGCACTGGGAAGACTATTCTTTCTGCGCGCTTCCTCTACAGCGGCATAACTGATTATAATGAGAATGGTATGTATGTCAGCTTCACAGAGCCCCGTGATACCTTCAAGAGGTATATGCTCGGCTTAGGCTGGAACTTTGATACGCTTGAGAAGAAGGGTCTCTTCACCTACCTGGATCTCTTCTCTACTTCTGAAGAAGGTCTAGATCACGTGATCAAGACTATCTTAGAGCCTATCCCTACGCGCAACATAAAGCGTCTGGTCATCGATTCTGTTACAGCCCTCTCTATAAGCTTGGGTGAGCGGTATAAAGTTAGGAACATAGTTTATCTTCTGAAACAGCTGCTGAAGCAGACGGACTGCACCTCCATTTTCGTCGCTGAAGTGCCTTTCGGCTACCCTATGATGGGCATCGGGATCGAGGAGTTTGTTGTAGATGGCGTGATAGTTTTGGAGCTTCAGCGTGAAGGGTATGAATTTAAGCGGCGTCTTGCCGTATTAAAGATGCGTGGAACAGATCACGATCTAAGATACTTTAGATTCGATATTCAGCACGAAGTTGGCCTCAAGATAATGCCTATACTCGCTGAATAGGGATCATATTTGGATGAAAAGGCTCTTTACGAACAGTCTTGTGGCTTCTTTGAAAAGAGCTTCGCCTACCAATATGAGGAGAATCTGAAGCGGCTTCAAGAGCACCTGCAGCGATGGAAAGAAACCGTAACTTACAAGCGGCTCGCTCCTACCGCAGAGCGCATAGAGCAGATACCGCTAACAGACTACCACGACTACAAAGAGATGGTGGAATTCGGAAATACTCTCCAAACCCTTACTCAAAAAGAGCCGAAAAAAGAAGGCGAACTTCTTGCAGACTACTACTGTAAGCTAGCAAAAAAGATCGCTCACATAGTTAAAGACGCTTTGCCATATGAGCTAGCCATAGTAGTGAAGACAACCGGCTCGACGGGAAAAAGTAAGTGGCTGGTGCACGGCGATCTTTTTTGGGAGAACTTCCGCTTAGACTCCATAGCAACCGGGATGCTTGCTTGCAGCGAAAGATGGGGTGAAACAAAGTTGAAGGTCGGTGATAAAGGGCTGAATGTCGTCGCACCAGTACCATACTTGAGTGGCTGGTCGCTAGTTTCTGCTATCCCGTATTTCCAACCAGTCCCCCCTCTGGAAGTTACGGATAATATTTCGGACGCTAGAAGGAAGTTTTATCTTGCTCTAAGAGTCGTGGAAAAAGGTGAAAAAGTGGTTTGCGGCGGCGCTAACGCAGCGACATTTTACATGCTCTTCAGATACTTTACAGATCAAACAGCATTTTTCACAGATTTATATAAATCGGTTGACTTTGGTGTTACAAAACTATATTTCTTATACAGACTTTTGAAAAGCCTGTTTAAAGGACGTAAGAATACTAACGTTTTCGACATCTTACCGCTGAAGGGAGCCATAGTTGGAGGTGCTGATACAAAAGTATACTGCGAATTCTTCAAAAACACTTTCGGCATTATACCGCTGCAAGTCTATGCGTCCTCAGAGGCTGGAATATCCCTTTTTGGTACACCAGATGATAAGTTGAATCTTATTCCTAACCTCCGCTCAGCGTACTTCGAGTTTATAGATGAGAGTGGTGAAATAGTCGCTTTGGAGGAGGTGAAGAAAGATAGAGTGTATGAGATGATTGTTACGCCCTTCGGTTCAGGTTTGGCTAGGTATAAGAGTGGTGACTTGTTTAAGGTCGTGGAGATAAGGGATGATGGCTTGCCAATATTCTCTTGTGAAGGTAGGAGGATAGGTGTAATTGACGTTTATAGTTACTTCAGACTTACTGAAAGGATGATTGCAGACGCGTTGGCGCAGGCTGGTTTAAGAAACTCAGATAAATGGGCGGTTATTAAGCGGTCTTCACCACACGAGCATCTGCACTTCCTTATGGAGAAGAAGTGGGATTACTCAGAAGCAGATGCTGAAAAACAGATATTTTACTCGTTGATGAGAATTTCACAAGATTTTGCAGACTACGTCAAGATATTCGGAATCAAGAAGCCTTCGCAACTAATAAAGGTTGAGTATCTTAAACAAGGCGCATTCACACGATACATAATGCGAGCAGCAAAGCTTGGTCTACCACTTGGACAACTAAAAGCACCAAAAATCATACCGATGGATAGGGTTGACATCTTTGATCTACTGAGAAGTGTGTAAGATGAGCTCACTTATGCTTTGGTCTACACAGTATATTGCCACAGTTGTAGTAGGGTCAGTTGTTTCACTCAGAATCTTACATAAAGAAACAAAGGTCTGGGCTCACTATCTTCTATTTTTCTACTCACTGCTAATCTCAGCTTGGTCCATTTCAGTCTTCATACATAGGACTACACCTTATCTTGAAACCTCAGAACTCTTCTATGATTTAGGTGTGATCTTTCTCCACGTAGCTCAAGGAATGTACTTATGTATGGCTTTCTCGATACGTTCACCTAAAAAACGATATTTGCTTGTTAGTTTACCTGCATTTATTACGGCGATCATCTATCTTAGGTTTGTAGAACCGCGGCTCATATATACAAGCTACGGGTGGTCCTATAGCTTTTCGTGGGGTACACTGTCGCAGATAATACATAGTATAATTAACCTACTCTACAACTTAGCAATTCTTTTAACTCTCTACTTTCTCTATCGCAGCGCTATTACACCGCTATTAAAGCGAAAATTAGCTGTGCTTCTATTCGCCTATTTGTTGTTCCAGTTCGTAGGCTTCTCTGTCACAAACCTTTTGCTTGTAACGGGTGCGGATATACCGCCGTTTGGTGGTATTTTGCACATATTGACGTTTGTAGCTATGGGCTACGCTTTAACTCTTAGACCTAAAGTAACTTTAACATACTTACAAGTATCAAGTCTTTCCGGCAGATATACCCGCTTTCTAAACAATCTGCTTGATACTTTGCCAGGCGGCGCTTTAGGTCAAAAGTATCTGCTCTTCTCGCAGTTTGTGAAGGAGACCGATATAGAGCCCTATGTAAAATACGTCGAGGATCAGCCCGTCTTCACAGAAGATAGACCGCCAACAATAGTATCGATTATAGAAAAGACGCTAGACTATCTACACGAACACAAACTTATCTCGCTTCTCGACCCCTACTTACCCGTCATAAACGCTGCCTACGCAACCCTACCAGCCGAAGAGGCACATAAGTTGGATGACGCGCTCTTAAAACGAGCAGAGTTTCTTTTGGCTGGTGATATACTATACGGTGTGGATGGTGGAAGGTTGATGCAGAAGATCGAAGTAGATAAGAGCCTGCATAATGTCTCTGATACAGAGGCTGCTCTCAGAATATACAAGAGGATATTACTAGCAGCCTTCCCAGATTTCAAAAACGTTTTAGGCAGCGAGTTGCTTAACCGCTTGCTTCTCTATGATGTGCTGAAGGATATAGAGGCAGACGCTGAAGGATACATTTCAATAGCCAAATGTTTAGAGAAGCATAAACAGGATCCATCCATCAAGATTATAACCATCTTTAACAGCTTCCTATCATCTGTCCTCTCACAGATAGCAGACAACTCACCTAGAGCAGCAAGCCTACTCGTAAGAAAGATCAATAGGGTCTTAGAGTTAAATTGGCGGAAAGCGTCAAAGCTCGGCATAATCTCCACGCTCCAAACATCTTTAGCAGATCTGACCTCTGAGCCCCCAACCTTACCTTTCCTAAACGAGCCGATCACCGAAGATACACTAAAAGCGTCAAACCTAATATTAGGTCAACCACTAGAAGAAAACGCTGGAAAAGCTATTCTACTGGAATTTACTACACAAACCACCTTAAAGCTGATTCTCAAAAGATTAACAGTAGAAGCCTTAGCAAAAGGTTACGATGTATCCGTGTTCACAAGAAGAGGAAGCGTAGTAGAAGAGGCGCTTACACCACTAGATGTAAAATACATATACCTAACGCTCACACGGCGCTCCGAGTTGGCAATCAAATCATACGTTTCAATAAAAGACCCTTCAGAAATGTTAGCGGCATTAGCTGAATCAAACCTCTCAAACCTGACCCTGATAATCTTCGACAACCTAACTGATCTCATACTTACCACAGGATTCGACAAAGCATACACCTTCCTAAGACACGTAGTTGAACTCGCCGCAGAAACAAGGGCAACAATCCTACTTGGATTATGCGTAGAGGCACACAGTAAACATGAAGTCGCTGCCCTCGAAGCACTAGCAAACCTAACCGTAAACCTCGAAAGACCAATCAAATTTTCGGAACGCTAGTGACTGGTGGACCGGGGGGATTTGAACCCCCGACCTCCCGCGTGTAATGTCACGGGGCTTGGGAGGATTGAAGCTACAAGGGAGGTCTTAGTAGCCTTCAAACGTTGGCTGGCTGATAGGGGATATAGTCGGAGAACGCAAACCGATTACCCTCAGCGTCTCAGGCACTTGGTTAAGTTAACAGGTGGCGGCGTTAACGAGGTCAGAGAGTTTCTTAAGAAGCTTAGGGATGAGGGGCGTTTCAGCAGATATTCAACCTACCTTAAAGCCGTGATAGCGTATAGCCGCTTCGTGAACCAACCGAACCCCCTTTCTGACTTCAAGTTCCCACACGTCTACCAGCCGAAGCGTATCGTTGAAACCGAGGAGCTTCGCCGCTTCTACTATGCCATAAAGTCGGTGAAGATGCGGGCCTTCTTCCTAGTCTTGGCTTCTTCGGGGCTGAGGAGAGGCGAAGTGTTGAGTTTGACCCTTGACGACGTCGATTTCAAAAACCGAATGATCACACCCAGATGCCATACAGGTAAGACGAAGAAGGCGTGGTTCAGCTTCTACAACGAGGAGGCTGAGCAAGCCCTTAAAGAGTGGCTGGAGGAGAGGGCGAAAGATAAACGCTACCAGAAGACCAATAAGATCTTCCCTTGGGATCTGAGCGACTTCAAAAGAGAGTGGGCTCAGATAAGGAAGGATTCAGGAACGAATCTGAGGCCGAAGGATCTACGAGACTGGTTCAGCCAAGAGATGGGTGAAAGAGGTGTACCCGACCGCTACATAGACGCCCTCCAAGGACGAGTACCACAATCAATACTAGCCAGACATTACAGCGATTATTCGCCGAAGCGGCTGAAAGCTATATACGAACAAGCCAGCCTCAGAATCCTAACCTGAAGAGGCCTCGGCACCTTAGCCCAACCCCGAGGCCTTACCCTTCTTTTTTGGTTTTGGGGTTTTACTTTGAGGGAGTTTATATGCTCCCCTAGGGGGCTATTGTTTGCGTGTGTGTTGGCGACTCCGTTAATCAGCCTAGCCTACTTCAAAGAGGTTTATATTGCCTATAGGCCCCTCTTGCTTTTGTGTAGGAGCGTGTTCACGGCTAAAGCCTAGTCGGCTACGCTGATTGGGGCCTTACTTTTTCGTATAGGTCTGGGTATTTGCTTCGCAGCTTCGATAGGCTTAGTGGTTTGAGGCGGTGGTCTTTGGCGTATTTCACGTAGTAGCGGGCTAGCCGTCTAACGTTATCTTCTATCCTCCTGACTTTATCGCACCTCTCTAGGTACTGTAGGGCTGCCCGCTCGGCTTCTTCTACGCTCAGCCCCTTAACGTTCACTAGGTATGGTGCGACGATCAGCCAGAGTATCCTATGCCTGCCGTCGTCTACAGGTTTGCTTAGAAGGGCTTCGACCCACGCGTATCTCCTGAAGCTTCTGCTCGATTTCGGTGGTTTGATGATCTTGAGAGCCTGTGTTTCCTCGCCCCTCTTCTTCAACCACTCTGAAACCGAGTCGAGGAGGTTCCAGGCTTCGCCGACCCTGGGTTTGGCGGTTAACCAACCCCAATCGACCTTAACCCTCTCCGGTGCCGCATCCTCCAGCTTGAAGGAGCGGATTTCTTCCGCTTGTAGAGGTAGGCTCACCAAGCCGCTTTCCTCGTGTAGGCTGTACGCCAACCTTAAGAGCCTCCTGGGCTGGTAGATCTCGTAGTCGAATTTCACGCCCCGCTTCTGCTCCGGCTTGAGTGCTGCTTCTAGGAACTCGCAGATCGCCTTGGGGAGCCTAGGGTAGGCGTTCAGAAACTCTATTCTGCTAGAGAACGCGTCGAATGCCTCCCCGCTTACGCTGAGGTGGAAGCCCCTCCTTCCGGAGAACTTTACCTTAACCGAGTTGAGATCGAAGATCTCCAGCACCCCAATTAAGCTCAACACACATATCTTAAGCTGATCTAAGCTGCCTCCATCGAGATCTATCACGAAGTCCCAACCCGTTTTAGAGCTTAGATCCAGAGGGTTGCTGTACCGCTCAACCGACGAGAAGACCCCGAACCTATCCTTAAACCCGTATTTCTCGAAGAGGCCCACCAGCTCCTCCTTACCCTCAGCCTTAAGAGGCCTCGGGCTCACCCTATCCAAACCCTTTAGGAAGACCTCTCTACCAGCACACTGGTAAGCCAACGCCTCAAGAACATCCTGATTAGAGTAGTACATCGGCAACACCCCTCCTAAAAAGAGCAAGTGACGTTAGCATCGGGTTTATTGGTAGGTGAAGGTTGTGCAGGTAGTGTAGGTTGTGCATCAACGGGTGATGGGGGGCTGCATCCAACAAAACCAACAAATCCAACAGCCAGCAGCATAACCCCCATTAACTGCGGCACTTGCTTAGTGAACACTTCTTCAACCTCGCTAAGAACTCGGGGAAGGGGCGGAGCTCCTCGAATCTGCAGAAATATGCATCGCAGAACGGGGTAAGTTTACCTCCCTTCTCGCTGACTGGTAGCTTAGAAACCTCGGAGCCGAAGAGCCAGCCCTCTGGTTTAGCTGTGTAGCTGCTTAGGAGCCTTAGGGCAACAACGTAATCTGGTTCGCCTCTATCTTCTACTTCACTCAACCATAGATTCTTTTTCACCATAAAGTAGTGGTCTGTTGGTCTGAAGGTCTTAACCTCGATTGAGCCGAGGTTAGGAACCAAGAAGTCCCATAGAATTCTGTGCTCCCTGAATACAAAAACTGGATTATCTGATATATGCGGTATCCTTAGCTGGTTAAGAAGGCTTTGAAACATAAATTGGCCTACAACCCCTATCTGCTTATCCTCTAAATCCCTTGAGCTGATGAAGTTACTTCTTCTCTTCTTTCCATACCTCTTAACGAGAAGCTCAGCTATGGCTCTATAAACGTCGGCCAGATCGTCCTCGATTTCTAATAAGCCGTCGTCCCTAAGACGAGCTACGGGAACAGTGAATGGTTTTATTTTCCTCATCCTCCCCCGCCTTCAACCAACCTATCCCACAGCCCACCTAGACTCCGCTTCTCCACCTCGCGTAGAACTTCGCCGAAGACGTCTTTACTCCTCGGCTTAAATGAGAAGCGGAGGGGCGGCTGCTGAGAGGTCACGTAAACAATATCTCCATCTTGCTCATACACGACTTTGAAGGCTCTAGGGTAGCTGAGGACGATGTCATACCCCTTCTCAAGACGCTCCTTCGCTGCCTCAACCCGCATCTTCCTTATCTTCGCAACCTCCTCCTCCGCTGCCTTCTTCGCCGTAGGTATTTCCAGCTTCTTAAGAAGCGAGTCGCTAACATAGAACCCCTTCCCAGGAGGCCAGACCTCAGTGTAGGGGATCAGCTTAAGATCCTTAAGTGGGATCACATCGCCCCTCTTACATTTCTTGGCGGTTAAGATGGTGATGGGTGCGTGGTCTTTAAAACGTGGATCTGCGTTCTTGATCTTTAAGACGTATGCACCATATTCCTTATCGAACCTCGCAGAATAAACCTTAGCGGCTGGTATTCCCACTGATTGCTCTTTATACCGCGAGGATCTAGCTTTTTCCATCGAGGAAAGAACACGGGTCCAAGCCTCAGTTCCTTCTTCACCTATTCGATAAACAAGATATTCAACAATCTCCATAAGTTTGTTGTATATGAAATGTAGAGGCTCACTATAATACTTGCGATTGTGGTGTTCGGCGATTTCGTGGATTAAGAGTTCTTTTGAAGGTTCACTTAGATAAATGGTATCCCCGATAACTCTTCCTTCATACTTTCCGCCTTCGAAAACCTTGTGATCCTTTGGCACTATATGGATATGTTTAAGATCAGATGCAATGCCTTTCTGCTGAAACTCTCTTAAGACTTGCATTAAATTGGGTGGATCGACTATGATGTTGGCCAACCTACCCCCCACCCTTCTGGCTGTTGGTTTTGTTGGATTTGTTGGGTGGCGTCGGTGGAGGCTTTAAGAGAAGATGCCTAACAACATACGCTCCCTTTGCCGTTAGAGCGTAGCCTCTTGACGTGGTCTTCACCAACCCCAGAGCTTTGAACTCATTTGCCACATCTCGAATGTATGAGGCGTTACACCCCAGTTTGTTTGCGAGAATGTTGCTTCTCTCAGGCCGTAAGGCTATCTCGTTTAGAAGTCTTCTAGCAACCTCGCTCTCCTTTAATAGTTTCTCAACTTTCTCATATTCTTCGTCACTCAACTCCCTCGAACCTAAAGCGGCTTTAAGACCAGCTAGGTCCCAGAGCTCTGCTAGCTCCCTAACCAGCCTCTCAGCCATTTCAACGTGCCCCTCTTTCACCACAAGCTGCTTACCGTCAGGGGAAGAGAATGTGAGGGCTGCGAAGCTGCAAGCCAACCTAAGCAGGGTTTCAAGAGTAGCGTTGTGGATGAGCGGCACCTCATCTACCGCATATTCTTCTATGAGCTTAGGGGCTGCTGCCTTCGCCTTCACTAAAGCCTCTGCTGAGAAGGTAATCTGATCGACCCGCCTAATCCACACCCAACCTATGAGTTTCTTAAGCAGCAGGAGTTTTTCCTCGTAATCAGCAGGCAGCTCCCTGCCTTCGGCGATCTTCTCTGGAGGCACGTCTGTTGAGGCGAACGGCACCATCAGATCCCAGCGTGTAACGTCGATTGGATCCTGCAAACATTTTACCTTCGTGATCGCCAATGCTGGGTAGACTTCGTTGCTTAAAGGGATAGGTGTGTTCGCGTCCGCTAAAATCCGCACTCTAGCCCAAGCCGAGCCAGAGACCTTCTTGCTCACCTCAACTCGCATATTATGCAGAGCTTCACGAAACTCCGCAAGCTGCTCAGAAGGAAGCCCGTGCAGCCCTTCTATACCGATTAAGCCGAGGTCAGCCTGTACAAGCAGACCCCAGATCAAAGTGTTTGTTTCGGGTTCAACAAAATACAGCAGCCCTGCTCTTGAAGCAGCTTCACCTACACCGTGCTCCCCGATCTTCAAAGTTTCAGCGTAATACTCGATTATGCTGCCTTTGCCCGTGCGGGGGTCTCCGATAAACAGTGTGCGTAGGCAGCCCCGCTCGATGCTATACCCCACCTTAATCCAGGTCGGTGAGCACGCTGTGAGAAGTGAGCAGAGTTTCGCATATTCTCGCCCCACGATCCTCGGGGCTACGTAAGAATCCGCAAAATTCAACAGCCCCTCGAAGCTCATCCCCTGAAGCTGTTGAAGCTGCTTGAGGTCGTGCTCTGTGAGTGTTGTTCTTTGACTGAAATCATCAAGAGGCGTTGCTTCCCTCACGAGTAGCACAAGTTCATTCTTAGGGGTTAAAACAACCTCGCCGTCTAGTAGCACCTTCTTCTCTGAAGGTGGTTTTCCAAGAAAATACGCTCGATAATTCCGGGCTGTAACCGACTTCTCAGTGACCTCCTCGAAGTCAAATATGTCTCTCAGGAAGAGCTCCCGGTAGTCTTGCGGCTCTCCTACCTCTTCAATACTCCATTTATGTTTACCGCCTTCTTCGCAACCGTCTTTTTCAAGGCTGTCACGTATGATTTGTTCAGCCGTTAAATCTCGAGAGAAGATCGCAACCAAAGCTCTGGAAGCCCCCTCTGCGAGTAAATCCACTTGGGCTATGGTGCCGCATCGACCGCATCTAGCCTCAACGAAAGGGTAGAAAGCCTTAGGCTGGGATTCGCCAGCAATCAACGCTTTAACGAGAACTTTACGCCCCACATGTTCAGCACCAAGATTCCACAAATGCGTGAAAAATCGTATCTGAAGCGGCTGCTTACAGATAGGGCATAAGTTGTTTGGAGTATCTTCGTAAACCTTTTTGCAGGAGGGGCAGAAGCCTACCGCACCCTTAGGCTCGGTCTTATCGAGCTTCTTTAACCGCTTCTCAACACCAGCATACGTAACTGGGAGCCTGATCTTCGCTATCGGGATTTCAAACTTCTTGAGTTTTCTGACGTTCTCCTCGCTCAATCCCACCATCCTTCCTCTCAACTCTCACGTTCACATAACACCGAAAACCAGGATCTCTGGTGTTACGAAAAATCGGGGAAGTGATGCACCAACCCTTGAACGAGTTTTCTATCGCTGTGGCCACCGCTTTAACGTCCTCTGGGGTCTCCCCCATAATTCTCACGGTCACGCTTCTACTCCCTTCCAAACCAGCCACCCTAAGCTTCGCCTTACAGTCTTAGCTTGCTTCATTTAACGCCCGCTCCAATACACGCTTGATCCATCTGCTTCGAGGCACGTCGCCACGTGCTTGATCGATCTTCTGTAGCAGATCATCCGGCAGCCAAACGGTCACTATCTTCAACCACATCACCCCGCTTTAATAACATAATAGCGTTTAAATAACCGATTTCAATGCGGAAAATTGTTCGGGGGTTCGTTTGCGTGGTTTAGGTGAGGTTCAGAGGAGGCAGATCGAGGAGTCTGAATCTAAGATTTGGTTGGCGTTGCTGAAATATGGGGCTTTGAGGTTTAGCGAGCTTCAGAGGGTGACTAATCTTCCTAAGGCAACGCTTCACGATAGGCTTCATAAACCTACGACTGGGTTGATTGCGAAGGGCGTAGTTAAGGTTCTTAGCGGTGTGAAGATGAGGGAGTGGAGGGACTCAGAGGGCTTCATCCACAGAGAACCCGTTTTCACAGATGATGGTGGAAAGCTGATAGTTGGTTTGTGGGAAGACGGCAAGTTTATTCCAGCGGCGAATAATAGGTTTGTTCTCCTTTTCTCTAAAGAGTTCAGCGAAAGAGTTGCAATGGGTTTGTTGAATGTCCGCAGACCCAAAACGATTGCTGACGGCATATCCATGTACCTCAAAGAGTGCAATACCTATGAGAGGGTTTATCGGTACATCACGCGATCTGACTCGGCGAAAGCAATACCTTCGATAGAATGCAGGGAATATTATAAGCACATAGTCAAGCAATTCGTTTTGAATGAACTGCAAAAAGATTGGGGTGCACCTCGCGAGGAGCTGCTGCAGTATAAGCGGCAATTAGAGGAGGATAATCATCACCCGCCGATATCTCTGAAGATAATCCCCCAGCGAAAATACTACTGCCTAAACTGGGAGATTAAGACGATCAAAAGAAAAGGGAAAGATGGTGAGCCTATTTTCGAGGACTAGATGTTAGCTTAAATGTCTACGCCTTTGATGTTGAATCGTATCTTCACGTAGCACCTGTAGATGTCGCCTCGCGGGTCGTAGAAAATCCGCGACGTGTTGCATCGCCCCTTAAACTGCTCATCGATAACCGAAGCGGCCATTTCAACAAAGCCGAGGAATTTCGCCGCAATCTGCACGTTTATAACCCTGGAGTCCTCGACCTTCTCCCACCTCTCCCTATACCTCCTATTCAATTCCAACACATTCGCATCGCGAACAGCCATCCACATCACCTCGCACTATCCATCGTCAAAAATTTATATAAACTTTGTTCAAAAACCGACATTTTACGCATACCGCACCCATATAGCACCAGTAAAATACAACAAATCCTTAAGCAAACTCAATCTTGCACTAGAATGCAACCGCATAGAGAGCGTGTTAAGATCCTGGCAAACCCCCTCCTGTAGGCATCGTCACCTCGGCACCTTCGGCACCTTCGGTACCCGAACCAACCCCCTCCAGTCGGTATCGTCCGTGGTTCGGTATGTTCGGTATCGTCGGTAGCAGAGCAACCCCTTCCGTCACCCGTTGCGTCACAACCCTCACAACTGGAACAACCGTCACCAAACCCTTGAGCCACCCGTAGCACAACACCCTCCGTCACCCGTTAGTTCACAGCTTACACAACCTACACAACTTGCAGAAAACCAAACCATCCCGTAGATATCTACACTTCTACATCTACTACACTACCCTTTAGGCTGCAAACACCACCCCTATAGACCTGTTATCCTGATACCGCACGCTGCCTCAGCATCTAAAGAGCACGATGTTTTGGCTCCTAGGGAGCATGGAGTCCAAGTGCCAAACAACCCTTCTCTCAGATCCTAAGGACGCTCCTGCGTGCGAGCAGAGACCCCCGGGGGAGTATTTAAGCTCCAGAGAAGCGAGCGTTAATTGCCTAAATTGTTCTCCTTTGCTTTTGCCTATCGAGGAACTCTCTTATCGCAACCCTCACGATTTCGGAGACCGAAACATATCTCCCCTTAGAATCCTTCAGGAATCTCTCAAGCTCTAGGTAGAGTTCTTCAGGGATCGAAAGATTTCTGTATCCTTTGCGAACCAAGCAAACCCAGATCATGAGGGATTATACGCCGCCGATATGATAGTTTTCAAGCACCAGTCCAGCACACTTAAATACCAAAAAACACGAATGGAAGGGTATGAAGCTTAAAACAGTAGGTTTGGTTGCCGGCTTCATAGTTCTGCTGATAATAGTGGCTCTAGCCGCGTATGGTGCTGGGCTTTCATCAGCACTTAAGCCTCAAACAACAACGTTAACCGAATACAGGACCGTAACACTCACACCGGAAACACAGACGATAACTAAAACCGTAACCCAAGAGAAACAAATAACAGAAACGGTGACCGTAACCGTAACCCAAACCCTAACCAGAGAGGAAACAACTCAACAAACGGTAAGCGGAGCAGAAACATCGGTTAAAGACGGAAGGCTTGAGCTAACGCTACATTCACTAAGCTTCGAAGAGATCATCGACATCTGGAAGCCGAAAGAGGGGATGAAGTACCTAGTCCTCGAAGTCTCCATAAAGAACATCGGGAAGAGAGAGGAATCCATCTCAGCCCTATTCTTCCAACTATCCGACGAGAAAGGAGTAAGATACTCTGTCTCAATAGCATCCGCCTCCCTTCCAACTCCACTCTCTGGTGCAAAGCTACTGCAAGGAGAGACCGCAAGAGGTAAGATATGCTTCGAAGTACCCAAAACAATAACAGAAGCTACCCTTATCTACGACGACTTCATCTCCACGCTTAGACTACCGCTAAAGCTAACCTAAACTCCCAGCACAAATAGATGAAGAGGCAGCCTTTTGAACCCTAGCCTACAACATACTAGGCTACTCTACAGCAATTTCGGATTTGAAGCAGCGTTTAAAACGATGTGGGCTTAACCTCTCTTCGATGAGGCCACATCCGTAAGGGATGGAGGGGTGACGGGCCGATGACCTCCCCGTGAAGAGGAGGGAGGACGACCTTGGGCCGATAGATGACAGAGGTGAAACCCTCTGAATGAGTCGGAAGAGAGAAAGGAGATGGTTGGGCACGGAGGAGTAAAGCCAGCGTTACTCACAAGAGCAGAGATAGCCTACCTAAGAGGTCGGTTAAACTCAACACCGGACTTCGCAAAGGCGATAAGGTACAGGATCATCAAAAAGCTCAGAACCTTCGTCGGGCTGGAACTCCCCCTCCTTAAAGAGGCCTCCAAAAACTGGCCGAACCTAGAAGAAGCCCTACAACCTCTGGTGACTCCTAATAGTCACCTGGTGACTACCTGTAGTCACCACCAAAACAGCAGCCCAGCAACCTTAATCCTTGAGTGGACCGGGGGGGATTTGAACCCCCGACCTCCCGCGTGCGAGGCGGGCGTATGCACCAGCCAAAGCAGCTGCTCATACCGCTGAACTACCGGCCCATCTTCTGAGGCGGACTGAAGCACAGCCCAACACTTTGCTCGTCATCCCAGTGTATTGGTCAGATCGCCCGTCGATTGGTTGGACTGCGCCTCTCCCCATTACCCTATCTGCTAAAGAGGGATATTACGGTTATCCGTAGCTTGGTGAATTGGTGTTAACTGTGTTTGCTAAGGGGAGAATAAGGCTATGAGCTGAGAATTCATCGTAAGTCGATGCCATTTGTATTCGAAGCCTCTTGGAAGTGCTTCTGTTATCTCCTTTTTGATAGATTTTTGATGCCCTTATGTGTGCTGCCTTAGCGGCTGCGGTTGAGACTTCATAAAAGTTTATTACATTTGCTTATCCACCATATAATAAGCTTACACCCTGCTGTATGTTTGTGAAGAGGGTAAAGTAGGTGATTAAGTATGGGAAAGAGGAAGGTGATAAGTGAAGAGGAGTTAAAGGAGATGGTCTATCCTAGTGAAGGGGAGGTACTTGGTAGAGTGGTTAAGAGGCTTGGAAGTGACCTTATGGTTGTTAAGTGTGCTGATGGTAAGACTAGGATAGGTAGAATAAGAGGGAAGCTCAAGCGTAGGATTTGGGTTAGGGATAACGATGTAGTTTTGGTGGCGCCTTGGGACTTTAAGAGCGATGAGCGTGGGGATATTATTTGGCGCTACACGGTAGCACAAGTAGACCTCTTAAAGTCACAAGGGTACCTACCATTAGACCTATGAGGATGAGTATTGATGTGGGGTGGAGAAGGAGACTTTCCAGAGGAGGTAAGGGCGAGGATACTAGAGTACGAGAAGAAGAGCAGATACCTTAGGAAGCGTTCGGAAGACTATGAGGTGGTGGAAGACGTCTTCGACAAAGGCACCAAGATGGCACTCTACAAGCTTATTAACAAAGGTGTGCTTCACATACTCTTAGGCGCGGTCAAAACTGGCAAAGAGTCAAGAGTCTATTGGGGCAAGAAGGCTGATGGCACAGACGTTGCGGTGAAGATCTATCTAACAGTAGCTTCTGAGTTCAGAAGGCGCCTACCATATATAGAAGGCGACCCAAGATTTGCTGAAGTAGGTAGGGGCATACACGATGTAATTGAGGTCTGGGCTCGGAAAGAGTATCGTAACTTAACCGAAGCCTATGAGGCGGGTGTTAGGGTTCCTGAACCCTTCGGTTTGAACCGTAATGTACTTGTCATGCAGTTCATAGGCGAGAACGGTACACCAGCCCCGACTCTAAGAGAGGCAGAAGAGGTTACGCAGAAAGATTACCGCCTTTGCATAGAGCAGCTACGTTTACTTTACCAGAAGGCAGAACTGGTCCACGCAGACCTCTCTGAGTACAACATCTTTAAGTGGAAGGGAGAAGTCATCTTATTTGATTTTGGCTCTGCGGTAAGCATAGACCACCCTAGTGCAGATGAGTTTCTCCTACGTGACTTAGAAAATCTGAACCGATTCTTCGATAAAAACGGTGTGAAGACTCTACGCATACAAACTTTAGTCAAAAAAGTGAAAGGCGAATGAGCTTTGAACAGACGCTAAAGATACCTTTGGATCGCATAGGGGTACTGTTGGGTAAGCAGGGTTCGACGAAAGCGGAGATAGAGAAGACTTGTAATGTGTCTCTTGCTGTCGACAGCAAGACCGGAGAGGTTACCGTGAAGCTAAAGGGTTCGGTTGAGGAGGCTGAGCCATTTAAAGCTGTAGCTATAATTAATGCGATAGGTCGAGGGTTTTCGCCTCAAAGAGCGTTCAAGCTCCTTAGCGATAGCAGCGTGCTTGAAACTATAGATCTTCGAGAATATGTGGGTAGATCTAAAGACGCCTTAACTAGGATAAAGGGCAGAATAATTGGGTTGCGCGGCAAAGCAAGAAGAGTGATAGAAGAGCTCACAGGGGCTGAGATCTCTGTTTATGGACATACTGTAGCCATAATAGGTGAGCCGGAGGGTGTTAGGCTCGCGTCAGAAGCTGTTAAGATGCTCGCATCAGGAAGCCAACACAGCACAGTGTATAGGATGCTGCAGAGAGCTAGGCATAAAGCAAAATTTGAGCGCCTGAAGCTTTGGGAGGAGGAGTAAAGGTGGCTAAGAGACAGACCCTCTTCAAAGAAATATCGCCTAGTGAATTCTTTTACCGAAATAGAGATCTGGCTGGTTTCAGTAATCCAAGCAGAGCCCTATATTCTGCGACGAGAGAGTTGGTTGAGAATGCTTTAGACGCTTGTGAAGCAGCGGAGATACTACCAGATATATTCGTGAGAATAACTTCTGCTGACTTTGATGGCGCTTTAACGGACCCAAAGCCCTACGTACTGAAGGTTCAAGATAACGGGCCTGGTGTTGAGCCGAAGTATGTCCCAGACGCCTTCGCCCGCATATTCTACGGGAGCAAATTTCAGCTCAAGCAGTCTAGGGGGATGTTCGGTATGGGTGCTACAATGGCTATCCTTTACGGGCAGATTACAACGAACAAGCCCGTTTTAGTTACGACTTCGGTGGATGGTGAAAAAGCATACACATTTGAGTTGATGATCAACATACACGACAATACACCTCTTGTGCTTAACAAATGGGTTAAGCCGGCTCTCGGCAAAACAGGTGTATCTGTGCAGCTCACACTGGAAGGCGACTATAGTAGAGCTGGATTAAAGATACAGGAATATTTTAAGCAGACAGCGCTCGTAACACCCTATGCTAATATTCTCTTCATCGACCCAAGTGGTAGGCTCTGCTTCTATGAGCGGGTGACAGAGAAGATGCCGAAGCCAGCGAAAGAGACGCTCCCACACCCCTTAGGTATAGACCTAGAGGCTCTTAGGAGGCTGCTCAGAGAATCTAGTGAAAGCACGTTAAAGAAGTTTCTTTCAAAGAACTTTCATAGAGTGGGTGAGCGCATCGCAGAAGACTTCCTAAGATACGCTGGTCTAGACCACAATAAGAAACCTCAAGATCTGACCAATGATGAGATAACTAGGCTTGGGAGCGCTCTACATTCCTACGATAAGTTCCTACCACCAGATTCTAGATGCCTATCACCTTTAGGAGAGGAGCTTCTCGCTGCTGGTATAGAAAAGGAACTGCAGCCTGAGTTTGTAGCGGTGGTGCAGAGACCTCCTTCCGCATACTCTGGCTTCCCATTTATCGTGGAGGTTGGTCTAGCGTATGGTGGGAAGAATGCTGAGCCTGGGTTGAAGCTCCTTAGGTTTGCTAACAGAATCCCGCTTCTATATGATGAGGCTAATGATATATCTTGGAAGGTGGTTAATGAGGAGATAGACTGGAAGAGGTATAAGATTCCGCAGGATGCGCCTCTAACCATCATAACACACGTGTGCTCCACGAAGGTGCCTTACAAGACCGTGGGAAAAGAGTATCTGGCAGACAGACCCGAACTTGAGAGAGAGCTGAAGAACGGGTTGAGGGAGGTCCTTAGAAGACTCAGCACCTACCTCTCCAGAAAGAGCACACTCGCTTTTGTCAAGAAGAAGATGAACATATATGAGAAGTATCTGCCCTTAATTGCGAGGTTTTCAGCCGAGCTTATAGGAGCGCCTAGACCACCAAACTATAGGAAGCTGCTTAAGAAGAGTGTAGAGGAGCCTTTTGTCGATGAAAGCGAGAAGCCCATCAGAGAGGAAGAGGTTGATCACGTTGAAGAGGTGGTGAAATTTGAGCAGCGGAGGCTCGAAGAGTACAGCCAGTAGGAGAAAGGATGAAGTAAAGAGGCTGCTTTACCAGCTGGGTCAGACGATCTACGAGGATATTGAGGATGAGAACTTCCCTGAAGTCACTTTGGCAAGCAGATCTGTGAGCAACATAGTCTATGATGAGCGGCTTAGGCAGTATGTGCTCGGTCCGGCGAAGATAAAGAGGTCGGCTCACAACATTAAGCACATTCGTTCATTCACTCAGCTGATCTGGCTTGCCTCGTTCGTAAAGAAGCTTGTTGAGACGTCGAAGACATCCACACTTAGAGATGTCTTCTACTCAGCCCAAGCGTACGGTGTAGATTTTACCGATCAGGCAGAATCTGATGAGATAATAACCGATCTAGAAGTTCTGCTATCGAAGGCTAGAGAGGACTTCAACGTCTACCCCGAAGAGCGTTCTGCGATCTTCGGCGATCTGACGATAGAGTATACCGTACCTGGCTACGAGGGTAAGCGCCTAAACCTGGCTTCACACCCAGATGGCTACCTTATCGGCCCTAGTCTTAGCACGGCTGAGTTCGTGGATACCTCGGCTGAGATGGTGATAGCTGTTGAGAAAGGCGGTCTATTCACTAGGTTCGTTGAGGAGAACGTCCACAAACGGTTTAAGGCGTTGATCGTTGACACAGCAGGTCAACCCCCAAGATCAACACGCTATATGTTGAGGAGGCTGAATACTGAGCTGAAGCTTCCAGTGTATATTCTTGCTGACGGCGATGTGTACGGCGAGCATATCGCTATGGTGATTGTTTCTGGGTCTGTCGGTGCTGCTCATCTACAAGATCTAACGGTTCCTGATGCCAAGTGGATAGGCGTCTGGGGCTCAGACATAGTCAAGTATCGTCTGCCAAGCGACCCTTTAACTGAGATAGATGTTAAGAGGATATACGAGTTAAAGAAGGACCCAAGGTATGCAAAGGGGATCTGGCTGCGTGAACTCGATATGTTTCTTAAGATAAAAAGGAAGAGTGAGTTAGAAGCCTTCGCAAAATACGGTTTAACCACGATCGTTGACAAATATCTGCCTGAAAAGCTCGAGGAGGCGAAGAGCCTCTAGCCCCTACTCCTGGGTTTGACTATGATTTCTCTAACGTAAAGTTCGAAGAAGTTGTTCGAATCGGCCGGCTTAAGCACAACCGCGGCATCAGCACCCCTACGAGTTCCCGTAATAGCCACGCGATCTTGATACACCGGTATTAGACCAGCGTCAGCAGCCATAACAGCTATCTCTATGCAGACCTTTAAGCTGTTCCCCAACATCTTAAGCCCCTCTGCCAAGATCTCAACTGGCCCATAAGTATTCAGCTTCCTTCTAATAGAACGTTCAACGCCAGATAAAGCGTGTGTCGCTGTAAGCAGCTTTGCACCGCTTTTCACCATTTCTGATTCATATTCAGAGCGCATTTCTTGAACATTAGGCTACTCTAAGCCCGCTTGATGCCTGACTACAACTAGATTGAAGCCTCTGAAGATCCTACAGGCTTTCAAACCTGTAGCGCCGCTTGTAGCTGCAACGACAAAATCCTCTAAATTTAATTCTGTAGCACGCTCCTTAGCGGCTTGAAGTGCCACTTCTGGGTCTGCTTCTTCAGGTGAATCAAAGTAGACGATCTTCTCCACCCTCAATCTCACCACTCACGCCAAGTGTCCACGGTGGGATATAGAAGGGTTGCGGATATTAGGTGAACTGTTTTTATATCGTGGTCTGTAACCTAGGGTACATTTACTAGGTGTTTGGGGTTGTATGGTGCTAGACCTAGGTTCACCTTCATCTTTATCCTACTCATACTCCTATTCTTCATCTACCAGCTCGCCTCCGATACTTGGATCAATCTAGCCTTCTTCCCAGCCTTCGCATTATACGAACCCTGGACATTCGTAACATCGATCTTTTTACACGCAGACTTCCTCCACCTATTCTTCAACCTGTTTGCGCTCTTCTTCTTCGGCATCTACCTTGAAAGGATCATAGGTAGCGGCTCATTCGCAGCCCTCTTCATCGTTTCCGGTATTGTGGGAAACCTAGGGTACTTGCTCACTTCATCGAACCCCTACACACCAGCCATAGGAGCCTCAGGCGCAATCTACGGTGTAATCGGCACGCTAGCGGTAATAGCGCCCTCTTTACTCGTTTACATCTACGGGTTCATACCAGTCCCAATGGCGCTGGCAGCAGTCATCTGGGCGCTCATAGATGTAGCTGGTCTATTCACGCCTACTGGAATTGCGCACGGCGCGCATCTCGGAGGTATGGCTGTGGGGTTGATCTACGGCGCATATTTGAGAGTTAGGGTTAAAGTTGGAGTGTGAACTCCGCTTTTTTAGCTTCTGGTAGACTCTTCCAGTCACCTTTAATGGCTGGCTTGCCTCGAAGCCGCTGTATGTAGTTATAGGCGGAAAGAGCTGCTATCGCACCCTGGGCCGCTGAGATTACTACCTGCTTATATGGTGTGTCGGTCACATCACCCGCAGCAAATATTCCTGGATGTGACGTTGAACCATCCTTCGCGGTTACTATTTCATTCTTAGCGTTTAGCTGAACAAGATGTTTAACTAAATCGGTCTTGGCAACATAACCCATTTCAACAAACACACCCTGTACCTGTATATCCTTTATCAAGCCGCTCTTCTCTTTAATGGAGATGGATTCGACAGAAGAAACCCCGTTGATCCTCACAACTTCGCATTCCGGTAGAAAGACGACGTTATTCTTGCGGCGCAATGCTTCAACGAGATCGTCGGGAGCAAGTAGCTTAGCGAGCTTATAGATCAAATAGATCTTTGATGCTAAATTGCTTAGTAAAAGTGCTGCTTCTGCCGCTGGTTCAGAGGAGCCTACTACAGCCACTTCTTTCCCATTAAAGAGGGGGCCGTCGCAAATAGCGCAGTATGAGACGCCTCTCGACTTTAACTGCTCTTCACCCTCTACACCTAGGTCTCTTGGCGTCTTACCGAACGCTAGAATCAGGGCGCAAGCGTCATACTCTCCTCTTGTAGTCTTAACGGTAAAGCATACACCATCCTTCTCTCTAATCTCTTTTACTTCCTCGAACAGTATCTTCACACCATAAAGTAGTGCCTGCTCCTGAAACCTCTTCATCAGATCCAACCCACTTATATTGACGAAACCCGGATAGTTTTGTATAGAGTCGGTAAGCAGAGCTTGTCCTCCTATATCCTTCGTTAGAAGCAGCGTCTTTAAACCTTGTCTACCAGCGTAGATTGCTGCAGTGAGCCCTGCTGAAGCACCCCCTACTATTATTACATCATACAAATGCTCGTTGCCACTCAAGTGATAGCCACCTCATCCCCTCTATATGGTTGGGGGTAATCCTTTAAAAGGGTAGAGCTGTGAGCATCTATCGTTGAGCTACTTAGACTTCGGATTAACATTGGCTGGGATGTGGTTCGGCACATTAGCGGGTGCAGTAGCGTTAATAGTCGCCGTCATAGAAGTCTTCAAAAGATTTGGTAGCAGAAGCGAAGAATCAACACAAAGTGCAGAAACAAAATCCACATCTGCTATGAAGGAGGAAACTCTTAGTGAGGAAGAAATTACAACGATTGTGACGCTTGCAGCGGTTCAAGCATACCTCAGCGAAGAGAAGAAGGGGGCCGCAGAATCGTGAAGCGGAAATTCAAGATAACAATAGGTGGGAAGAGCTACGAAGTCGAAGTTGAGGAGATTACACCACCTGAACCAGACACGGTACCGCCCCCCTACATAGGCCCGCCTAGAGTACTCACAGAACCTCCAAGACGCATCGTTACACCCCGACCCCTCACACCTGCGCCGAGGAGAGTTGAGGCACCTAAACCAGTAGCGCAACCTCAGCCTCAACCACAGCCGATAGAGAGAGAGGCGCCAGACGCAGCGAAAGCCGTTATTAGCGGGGAGACCATAAAAGCGCCTTTGCCTGGCGTTGTGGTCGCAATAAGGGTTAAGGAAGGCGACCAAGTTAAGCAGGGGGACACTCTTTTGATCCTTGAAAGTATGAAGATGGAGAACGCTTTAGTAGCGCCGAGAAGCGGTGTGGTTAAGCGTATTTTGGTTACACTAAGGGCATCTGTTCAACACGGTGATCCGCTGATCGTGTTAGAGTAGCTGAAAAACGTTGCCCGCTATACTTCCATTCCCTTTTGGCAATTTCGTTATGGTAGCTGTGGGCGTGCTTCTCATCTATCTTGCAGTGAAGAAAGGGTATGAGCCGCTTCTCCTAATTCCTATAGGGTTCGGAACAATCTTGGTTAATCTGCCCTTCGGCGGGCTCAATGAACCAGGGGGTTTTCTGAGGATACTTTATGAGATCGGGGTGGCTACAGAAGTCTTCCCTATCTTGATCTTCATAGGGTTAGGCGCTATGATAGACTTTGGTCCCCTCTTTGAGAGACCGTGGGTTATGGTGTTTGCTATCCCTGCTCAGCTCGGCATACTTGCGGCGCTTTTACTCTCTTTAGCTTTAGGCTTCAATCCGGCTGAGGCGATCAGCATCGGGATAATCGGCGCGATGGATGGGCCTACTGCGATCTACGTTACTTCAACTTATGCTCCTCATCTTCTGTCAGCGGTGACTGTATGTGCCTACTCGTATATGTCAGCTATACCGCTGTTGCAGATACCTTTATCGAAGCTTCTCGTTTCTAGGAAGGAGAGGGCTATAAGGATGGAGTACCAACCGGGCATATACCCTAAGGCGCTGAAGATAGCCTTCCCCATCTTGGCAACTATAGTAGTAGGGATCTTAGCTCCAAAAGGCATACCACTTATAGGCTCACTGATGTTTGGAAACTTCTTAAGAGAGAGCGGGGTAGTCGATAGACTAGCTAAATCGGCTCAAAACGAGCTTGCAAACATAACAACAATATTACTTGGGATCACGATAGGCGGCACAATGGTAGCAGAGCAGTTCTTACGCCCACAAACCATATTCGTCTTTGCACTGGGGTTGGTAGCGTTCATAGTAGGTCTGAGCTGCGGGTTACTTTCAGCAAAACTTCTCTGTATGCTCACAGGAGGTAAAGTGAACCCGCTTCTTGGGGCTACAGGGGTTTCAGCATTCCCTATGGCTGGAAGAACCGCGCACCTAATCGCTAAAAGCGAGGATCCGAACAACTGGCTGCTTATGCACGCTATGGCTGCTAATGTAGGGGGGCAGATAGCCTCAGTAATAGCTGGCGCCGCGCTCTTGACCTATGGTGAAATGCTCGGTGCCCTTCCAGCCCTCTGAATCTACTTAACAGTCACCGACTTGGCCAAGTTCCTTGGGTAGTCTGGGTTCTGCCCCCGCTCTAGCGCAGAGTAATATGCGAACATCTGTAGAGGTATAACCTCAACCAAAGGGTAGAAGGGTCTTCCCACCGAAGGGATCTTCACATAGTAGTCATATAAGCTGTTCTCGACATCTGAGATGCCGATCACTCTACCTCCCCTCGCCTTGATCTCAGCGACGTTGTTAAGCGTAGCGTGGTAGGTTTTGTCACTCGGATTAAGCGCTATTACTGGCACACCTTCTGATATAAGCGCTAGAGTCCCGTGTTTAAGTTCCCCTGCTGGAAAACCCTCAGCATGGACATACGCCAGCTCCTTAAGCTTCAAAGCGCCTTCTAGCGCTATAGGGTAGTTTAACCCTCTCCCTATGAAGTAGCAGTCTTTAGATGTGGAGAAGGCTTGGGCAAGGTACGCCATCTGCCGCTCAACACTAAACACCTCCTCGACAGCTTCTGTTATTCGCTTCAAGTCGATAGATAGATTTGAAAGCCTAGAGGCGAGACTATAGATGACAGCCAGCTGAGCGGTAAAAGTCTTCGTAGCAGCTACACCGACCTCTGGTCCACAATTCAAGTGGAGTGTCTTCTCACTCTCTCTCGCTAAAGTTGAACTCGGAGTATTAACTATTGAAAGCACGGACGCACCTCTCTTCTTAGCCACGTTGACGGCGGACAGCACATCAGCGGTTTCGCCGCTCTGCGAGATGGCGAGTATAAGCGTCCCTTCATCTATAAGTGTAGCGTAGTCCTCGAATTCGCTAGCTAAGATCACTTCTACGGGTAGCTTAGCTAGGTTAAGGAAAAGTTGTTTGGCTACCAGCCCAGCGTGATAACTCGTCCCAGCACCTATGATATAGATCCTATCAGCCCCTTGTAGGGCTAAACAGAAGCTGTCGATGCGCTCTAAATCTTGCTTAAGGGCTAAAGCGATAGTTTCACGCTGCTCGTGAATCTCTTTTAACGTGTAGTGAGTGAACTCTTTTTTTGAGACAGTCATGGATTCCCATAATAAAGTTGATACGCTGCGTTGAACCTCCTTGCCTTCGAAACTCCATATGATGTAGCTGTTTCTCTTAATCTCAGCTACTTCTAGGTTCTCTAGGAACACGGCTTTATTCGTATACTTGAGGAAAGATAGCACATCGCTGGCTAAAAAGTTCCCCCTTTCGCTTAGACCGATTATAAGAGGAGCGTCTTTCCTTACACCATATAATCTGTCGCGCAGATCTCTAAATAAAACGAGAAAAGCATATGAGCCACTCAACTCTTTAACAGCGTCCAACAAAGCTTCTCTATGACTCCTGCCAACCTTCAGCTTCTCCTCTATCAAATGTGGGATCACTTCCGTATCGGTTGTGCTTCTAAATACGTGCCCCTTAGACTCTAACTTCGCTTTAATCGCCTGATAGTTTTCGATGATGCCGTTATGGACAACCGCTACCTCTCCGTTACAAGATAAATGTGGGTGAGCGTTCTCTGGTGTTACACCTCCGTGTGTCGCCCATCTTGTGTGCGCCAAGCCTATCTTACCGGAGAAGCTCCTCAGGTCTATGTTACTAATTATTTCATCTATTCGCCCCACACCTTTGCCGACTCTTATTATATTGCCGTCGTGGACACCAAATCCCGCTGAATCATAGCCTCTATACTCCATACTCTTTAAACCATCAAGCAACACCTCTATTACATCAGCGTCGCTAACACACCCGATAATCCCACACATCACGAAGTCTAGAGGATGGCGTTAAAATAAATACGTTACGAACCAGATCAGAAAGCTGAAGCCAAGGTTAGAGGCTAGGCTCTCCTTCCTCTCCTTCCGCCCTTCTTCCTAGTTGTATCATGGGGGATAGGTGTGACATCCTCTATCCTACCTACCCTGAAACCAGCTCTAGCCAAAGCTCTGATAGCTGCTTGCGCGCCTGGACCCGGTGTTCTTGGTCCTGTGCCGCCTACAGCCCTCACTTTTATGTGCAGATGAGTTATTCCCTTAGCCTTAGCGATTTCCGCCGCTGCGGTTGCTGACTTCATGGCTGCGTAGGGTGAGGATTCGAATCGATCTGCTTTGACGTGCCTTCCTCCTGAGCTGATCGCGATTGTTTCAGCGCCACTTAGATCTGTGATGTGGACTATGGTGTTGTTGTAGCTGCTGTAAATGTGTGCTACACCCCATTTGGTAGGCTCTTCTTTCTGCGCCAATCTATACACCTTCCTCAGCCTGAGGTGTTGCAGCTACTGGTGCGATCCTAGCTTTATAAGGGCTATCTGCTCTAAACCCTACTTTAGGCTCTTCGTCCGCCGAGACCAGGTAACCCGGTTTTGTTACAACCCTATCGCCGACCACTATGTGTCTATGTGCTATGAACTGGCGTGCCTGGTAAGGTGTTGAAGCCAACCCCTTTCTCCAGACTACTGTTTGAAGCCTTCTCGCCAAGATGTTCTCCACGGTGAGGCTAAGGACATCGTCGAGTGTAGCGTCTTTAGAGACCAAACCTTTTTTAGCGAGCGAAGTTAAAAGTGTAGCTTCTCTTTCCGCTCTAATCTCTGGAGGGGCTGCTAGAAGCATTCTCGCTTGTCTGCGGATTTGAGAGAGAATGCTCTGCGCTTTCCATAGTTCCCGCTTGTTTCTTAACCCATAGGTTCCAACCAAATATAGTTCTTGGGCAAGTAGGTCTGCTCTCCAAGGAGTCCTTGGCCGCTTGTACTTTTTTCTAGGTTTTTTAGGGTCGCCCATACGCTGATCACGACGCCGACTTTCTTACTCCAACTGTTCTGCCCTTTCTGCCTGTCGTGCGGGTCCTCTGCCCCCTAACTTTTAACCCGAGTGAGTGTCTTACACCTCTCCAGCTCCCAATCATCTTCTCTCGCTCTACATCGCTTCTCACAGCAAACTCTAACTCAGCACCTAAAAGATGATAATTTAACCCATCGTCGGGGCTCTTCCTTCGATTAAGCTTCCAAGCGGGGATCCCGATTCTGCTCGGATCACTCAACCCCTTCTCTATCTCATTTATCTCAGCCTCAGAAAGGAAACCTAGCCTCGCCCTAGGATCCAGCCTCAAGGCGTTAATGACAGCGTATGCCAGATTTAACCCAACGCCTTTAAGATCAGCTAGCGCCGCCACTAGCTTCTTCGAACCATCGAGGTCCTTACCCTTTATCCTGACTATGTGCTTAAACTCACTCAACCTTTGAGCTCACTCTTGCCGCTCTTACTAGAGTGGCTCCACTTGACCCTTTAAAGACTTTTCGCGCACCAACTTAAAAGCGTCCTCTACCCCATTCTGGGTATGGCCAGTTGGCAAGATGTCTACGGCAGCGTGCTAAAGCGGGTTCTCGCCGAGCACCAAGACGCTCAAATCTGCGTGGTTGGGTGCTGGGCCGAAGGCATCAACCACCCTGTATGCGAACTCGATCTAATCATAATTTCACCAAACAGAGGCGGTTTCGAAAGAAGGATAGAGGGTGATCTAATAATAGATGTAAGGTATGTTGATTCAGAACAGGTAGCTTGCAGACTCGATGATGTGCTCGCCTCATCTTTGACTGAATGTAGAATCCTTCAAGACCCAGAGCTACGCCTAGCGTCGCTAGTAGACTCGCTAAAAAAACGAACCCAGAAGATAAGAAGGAAGTTAGCAGCTTCGGCACTTATAAACGCCCTCAGCTACCTCGGCTTGGGCAAACGCGCCCTTAAAGAAGAATATAATATGAGCGGGTGCTTCTGGCTTCTAGCATCAGGCTACAACCTACTTGAAGTTTTGATATGGGCTGCTGGCGACACCCCTCGACCTTCTCACCTAATGAAACAGTTTAGAGCATATTGTGGCGCTTACAGCCAGACTGTAGGTTCACTGCTCGGATTGGCAGAAGCAACCACTACAGCTGTGAAAAGAAGACTTGACTTCTTATCTAGATGTTACGAGGCAGAGGCTTTAGGACTCTTGAGACAATGCAAGCTAGAAGAGCTGCTCCCTACACTTGCTGCTAGAAAGACCTTCTTTCTGCTCGATGCAAATATGGTGGTGGATGCATACCTCTACCTAGGGTATCTGGTTGTTGAAGTTTTGAGACGCTTCTATGAAAGCGAATCCGAATTCCTACTCAAAACCAAGCCGTATAGGTTCGTTGACGACATTGAGGATAGATCTATCCTAGGCAAAGGGGTGGTTAAACTTGCTTCTTTCACCAACATCGATCGAATAGTGATGCAGGATGTAGATGAAGTAATAACGAAGCTTGCGCAAAACATTTAGGTGAGGCGGCATATAGATTTAAAAGACACATCAACCATATTCCCACCTGTATGTCTACGCAGAAAACAACATTCAAGGAGTTTTACCACGCTGTGGTTGATAGTGGCCAGTGCTGTGGTTGTGGTTCCTGTGTTGCGGTCTGCCCCCAAACAGCTCTAACATACCTCTACGAGGAAACACTACCAGCCCTAGTAGGTAAGTGCACTGATTGTGGTGTCTGCTTCAAAGCCTGCCCACGCTACAATTTCAATTTAGCTGACGTGGAGAGGATGCTCTTCAACAGAACGAGTGAAGGAGAATCCTTTGGTGTGCACCAGAGCATGCTTGCAGCCAGAAGCCGTGATCCAGACGTGCTTAAAGTGTGTCAAGATGGAGGGGTGGTGTCTTCGCTCCTTATTTGGAGTTTAGAAAACGGTGTGGTTGATGCTGCTATAGTGGCTGGGTTTAACCCTAAGACCTGGGAGGCTAGGCCTAGATTGGTTAGGACTAAGGCTGAGGTTCTTTCATCCGCTGGAACACGGTACACCTATAGCCCTAATAACCTTCTGCTGAGGGAAGCTGGTGCTAAGGGGATCAGAGTAGCCTTTGTAGGAACGGGTTGTGAAGTTGAGGCGGTTAGGAAGATGCAGTACAATAAGTTGAGGAAGAGTGTAGGCACAGTAGTCTTCACAATAGGCTTGATGTGCCACGAAAGCTACTCTATGAGTGGGCTCATAGATAAGAAGATTCGAGGAGAGCTTGGAATAGAGCCTAGTCAGATAGCGAAGATGAACATAAAGGGTAAGATAATAATCGAAACAAAAGATGGTAGAGTAGCTGAAATAGGTCTGAAGGAAGCTAGGCAGTATGTGAGAAAGGGCTGCTTCTACTGCGGAGACTTTTCAGCAGAGTTGGCTGATATATCTGCTGGTGGAGCCGGTGCACAAGGTTGGACAATATGTGTAGTGAGAACAGACCAGGGCAAAAATGTCTTAGAGTCCGCTGTGAAAGCAGGTTACATCGAAACAGAACCCATAGAGAAACACAAAGCATCTTACGATACAGTAGTGAAGCTTTCAGCTATCCAAAGGAATAGGAGGGCTAAGGCTCTAAGCAGTCCATCTTAAACCGCTCCCTTTTCTTCAAACAGGACCCATTTTTCAAAAGAACGCATATATGGCTCTGGGTGCTCAATTGTATTAGTTGAAGATTGGTAGACGTCGGTTGATCGCTTTATCCGCTTTGGGCACAGTAGGCGCTTTAGCCTCAGCATACTTTACCGTAATGTCACTAAGAGAGATGAAGGCGAATAAGGGGGTTGTGAGACCAGCAGAGGTTTATGTAATTAAAACTGTCGATAGGGTCGATGGTGTCGAGAGAATCCTTTCAAAATTTGATCTATCTGACTATAGGGGCAGAAAGGTTTTCTTGAAAGCCAACTTTAATAGCGCAGACCCATATCCAGCCTCCACACATTTAGATACGCTCAGAACGATTATCACCGCTCTAAAAAGCCAAGAGGTAAATGAGGTGATTATTGGTGAAAGAAGTGGGATGGGAGATACCCGCATGGTTTTAGAGCGGTTGGGCGTGTTTGAATTAGCTGCTAAAGCGGGGGTAAAGGTAGAGGTACTTAACGACAATCCTTTGAGTAGATGGGTTAAAGTAGAGCCGGATGGTACGCATTGGTTAAGAGGCTTCTATCTGCCGAAGAGCCTTTTTGAAGTGGATAGAGTGATTCAGACGTGCTGCTTAAAGACACATAGGTTTGGAGGGCACTTCACGATGTCGCTAAAGAATTCAGTAGGGCTTGTCGCAAAGAATGTGCCAGGGGAAATTTACGACTACATGGTTGAGCTGCATACTTCACCTTACCAGAGGCTTATGATCGCCGAGATCAACGCCTTCTATAAGACTGATCTAGTGATCTTAGATGCTTTATCTGGTTTCGCTACTGGAGGACCAGAGAGTGGAAGATTGATCCAACCAAACTTGATCTTAGCCAGCGCCGATAGAGTTGCTATAGATGCTGTCGGTGCTGCTATATTGAGAAGGTTCGGCTCTACACCAGATGTTATGAAAGGCAGAATCTTCGAGCTTGAACAGATCAGGAGGGCTGCTGAAATAGGTGTTGGTGTGGGCTCTGCCGATGATATAAAACTTATACCTCTTGACGAAAAGAGCAGAGAAGAAGTCGAGTGGATAGAAGAAGTTCTACAGAAGCAAGGTTAGATCAACTCAACATCATCGACAACCTTCTTATCTGACATTATATGCTTAACCACCACACCTAAGCCTCGTAGATACCTTGCGATATACTTTCTATGGCAACCCTTAGGGCTGACCTCTAGGCACATTATACACACCCTATTCTGCGAAGCGATTTTAAGCAGCTCTTTAACCCCATTTTGGAACTCAGCATCGGCCATATACTTCTCGTACCCACCTTTTCTGAAACCGCCTAAACTGTTTCCCAGCCACACATATCTTATCGAGGATTCATGAAGCCACCTTTCCATAAAATCCCGCCTGAACCCCTCGATCTTTGAGCTAGGCCACCTTCTAACATCCACTAGAACCTCTATCTTATGCTTGCGTAATAGCTGTAGGAAACTCGCTTTACTCCTCGCGCCGTAGCCTATGGTGTAGATCACGGTTTTATCTGAGCTTCTTCGCTGCAAGCCTAGCTATCTCTTCAGCCATCTCAGACGATCTGGCGTTTCCGCCCAGATCATAGGTTACGACTCTCTTCTCAGCGATCACTTCCTCTGTTGCTTCAAAGATAGCGTGAGCTCTTTTCACATCTCCGAGATATTCGAGCATCCAAGCGCCTGAGAGAATCGTCGCGGTGGGGTTGACCTTATCCAACCCCTTATACTTAGGCGAGCTCCCGTGTGCTGGCTCAAACATAGCATAATTATCGCCGAAGTTGCCAGAGTAGATCATACCTATACTGCCAACCAGCGCTGAAGCCTCCTCTGAGATTATGTCCATAAATAGGTTTGTGCTTAGAATGACATGCTGGTTAAAGCGTTGAGGGTTCTTAACAAGTTGCTGAGCAAGGTTATCGATATAATACTCTTCCACCTTAACATTGGGGTACGCTTTACCCACCTCTAGAACTGAGTTAAAAAAGAGGCCATCGGTCTCCTTCAAGACGTTCCGTTTCGTCACAACTATGAGATTACTCCAACCCCTTCTCACAACCTCCTCAAATGCACGCCTAGCGACACGCATAGAGGCGCTGCGTGTTATCTTCCTCACAGCAATCGCAGTATCTTCGCTGAGACGAACATCCAAGCCGCTATACAAGCCTTCGGTGGCCTCTCTAACGCAGACAAAGTCAACAGAGCCTAGCGGACCTTCAGCACCCTTGAATGTCTTAATCGGCCTTATGTTAGCGTAGAGATTGAACTTCTGCCTTATGCTCACGGCTACACTTCTGGGTGTGTTGGGGTCTGGGGGTGTAGTAGTTGGTCCCTTAAAACAAGCATCCGAATTCTGAAGTATCTCCCAAGTTTCTTTTGGTATAAAGGAGTCGCCACCGTGCTTCTGCCACCATTCATATCCAGCGTCACAAACCTTTATCTCAACCTCTGCACCGACAGCCTTCAGAACCCTTATCATACAATCTACTAACTCAGGACCTGAGCCGTCCCCTCTGATCAAGGCAACTCTCTTAACCAAATTAACCACCACTAGTCTATTGATACCTTATCTCAAACCCTTTAAACTCACCCTTATATTCTTCACGCATAACATCAACCGACTCCACTTCAGCGCCAACCGGGCCGCGCTTACACCACTCGATAAACTTTGCCAGACCCTCCTCTTCCCCTTCTACTACGATCTCAACACGCCCATCCTTAAGGTTTCTAACCCAGCCTGTCAATGAGAGCGACTCCGCAATCCTCTTCGCATTAGATCTATAAAAGACACCTTGCACATAACCTGAAACGTAAAGATGTAACCTACCCTTAGCCAAACCTTCATCACATGCAGTTAAGGTAGAATTTAAGCTGATCGACTAGCAAAAGACTACATTTGGTACGATACCTCTACACAACGGAGGCAATAAAATTGAAATACTCTAATATTATATACAATAGTGTGGTGCAGAGTAAGAAGATAGCCATCATAGGTGGGTCTGGATTAGAAGGTAGAGCGTTAGCCGCAGAGTTTGCCTCAACGGGCTACCAAGTATATATAGGTTCTAGAAACCTCTTCAGAGCGCAAGAAACAGCGTCAAAGATTGTGAAAGCACGCAATTTAGATACAAACAGAGTAGTAGGCGCAACAAATGCAGAGGCTGCTAAAGCGGCAGAAATGGTATTCTTAACCATACCTTATGATGCGCTGAAAGACACTTTAGACCAGCTGGCTGCAGAGCTTACCGCAAAACATGTAGTTGATGTTATAGTGCCCCATAAGCTTCGTTCACCTATGCTTCTCAATACAAGGCAGCTTGAAAGGTATAGAAGCCACTTTGGTCCAGGGAAGAGCCCTTCGGTAACAGAGGAGATCTATTTGTATCTGAATGATGCCACTGGTTCTAGACCCCATATTACCGCTACCTTAAAGACGATTTCATATAAGATGCTTAGCTTGGGGAAGAATATGAGTGAGCCGATACTGAGTTGGGGATATAATTCAGAAGACATTCAGACCCTATTTAATGTGTTAAGAGACGTCTTCCCCAACGCTGAGTTTATCGAAGTGCCTCAGATGTACTGGAGGTCTGTGGAAGGGGTTTGTGAACTTATAAGGTTCTTAACGCTACAAGGTGTGAAGATAGAAGCTCTTAGCTTCTCCTATAGTAGAAATAAGCAGTAAAATACTTTATAACCCTCTCTCTAAATCAAGGCGGGGATGCCTATCTCTAGCAACAGCACGCCGACTGTCGGGCTCATTTTGGTAATTCTATCGATGATCCTCTTAAGGCTTGAATCCTTTATGTTCGCAGCAACCTCATTCCTAATGGTGCTATTCGGGCTTATCCTCATTCTTCTACCTGATCTTAAGAGAGCGAAACTGGGTTCTAGGCAACCGTTCGTTAGAAGTGGACTCTTAACCCCAACCTCCTCCACCCCAGCTGAGGCTACTGACAGATGCGCTTTATGTGGTAAGCCTGTACCACCTGATGTAGCGTACTGTGATGAATGTGCTAAAAAGAGAGGGTAGCGCTCAGATCACCACTTTCTCCTATCCCCTTCAAGAAGACCTTTCCCAAGGTGAACTTGGTCGATGTGCTTGGACAACGAAGCTTTATCCGGAAACATAGAGTCGCAGTATGGGCATCTTACACCCTCAGCCATAAGCTCCACCAGCAAAGCGATAGATAGCAGTCAATATATGTGTTGTTATTTTGTGGTCTAGGCTCTCCACCAATCAAAGGCGATAAACTCAACTTTCCTTCTAGGTACATCGGCAACAGCCAATATGAACTGCTTTCTGACCGTGGTAGCCAGCCTGCCTGATAAGATTATTCGAGTAGCTGTAAGGTCGTGAGAGGGTTTGACGACCTCAATAAGATAGGGTGCGTGGTCTATTCCAGGTCCGTGCTCATATACAGCAAAATCGCAGCCGAACTTAATACCCGGGCTTACCACTAACCCCGCTTCTCTGAGATGTTTATACACTAGGTACTTTTCCGGAAAGTCAAGGTATTCGGATTTGCATATTTCTCTTATACTCTTTAAACTCATCTTCCTGTGCGAGGGTGAATGCGTTATAGAAATTTTACCCTTCTCTAGAAGATAGCAGCCTTCTATTAAATCCAGAACAAGCGGCGCGTTAAATTCAGCGTTCTTAGGTTTAGGTATGCCTAAGGGTTTGCCGTAAAATCCTTCTTTAAAAAGAGATCTGGCTTCCTCAATATCCCAGACGATGATTCTGTTGCCCACGAGCTCGGCTTGCATATCGTTACCACCAGTTTAAAGGCTTAGGGCTATTACGGTGATCGAATCAGCGGCTTTGAGGCATTGGTCGGCCATATTCTCCACCCTCTCAATTATATCTTTCAGCACAAGCACCTCCTTAAAGGAGTCAAGTTCGTTCAAAAGCTTTAAGCTAAGCGCTCTATATTGGTCGTCAACTTGCCTCTCAATCTTTTGAATACTGTTTGTTAAATCGATGGCTAGGCTCGGATTTATAGTCAGGGCCCGAACCACCTCATTGAGCCTATGAACCATCTCGACCGCTAAATCGATCACGGAGCCAAGATCCTTTAATAGAGTGGTCTTCTTAAAATCTGTAAGCTTGAACCCAGCTAATCTGAAGGCTGCGCTTGAAATATAGCTAGCGATCTCCTCTATATCGTAGGCTGCGCGAAGCACATCCTCACGGTTGATAACCATAGGGCCTAGCTCAGCCAGCTCCCTCGTCAACAGCCTTCGAAGATTTTCAACGTCATCCTCAGCCTTCATAATCGCTTCAGCGTATCTGTCCAACGCTTGCTGATTGTTTTCAACCACAGCGGGAAAAGCTTCAGAGAGTTCTCTAGCCGCCTCCAGCACACGCTTAGCCTCGTCCTGGAGTATGGATAGCGTCTTCCTCCTTGCTTGGAGCTCGCTGCCGCTCGTGAACATAATATTTCCGCAGTGTGTTAGGCTTCTTAATTAATAATTTTTACGGATCGGCTGTTGCTAGGCTTCTGCATTAAGCGGATGCGAAGAGGTGCTCTCTCTTCTTTAACCACTCAAGCTGCTCAGGCGTAAGCTTATCCTCTACGACAGGGTTCCTCAATATGCCGATGTTCTCTATCTCAGCTTCAATTATATCTCCAGGCTTAAGCCAGTAGGGTGTAGGATCTGGTCTAAAAGCGGCTACACCAGAGACGGTTCCAGTGGTAATGATGTCCCCAGGTTCGAGAGTCATCACCGACCAATGCGATACGATCTCATTTATTTTAACCGATAGATGGTTTGTGTTAGAGACTTGCCGTGGGTCGCCGTTTACCCTTAATTCTATCTTGAGGTTGTGCACATCGCCGATAGCTTCTTTGAGAGTTATACAGGGTCCGAGAGGAGCGAATGTATCGAGGTTCTTACCCAAGTTTAATAATCCGTTCTTCATCTCGTTGCGCTGAATATCTCTAGCCGTGATGTCGTTAAATACCGTGAAGCCTGCTATGTGGTTCCAAGCTTTCTCTTCTGGTATATATCTACCTCCCTTTCCTATGATTATAGCCATTTCAATCTCGTGATCCAGCTTCTTCGTCAGCTTAGGGTAGATTATAGGCTCATCTGGACCTATGATGGCTGAAGGAGCTTTAAGGAAGGAGATCCAAGGCGGTATTGGGAACTCCCAACCAGCTTGACTCCCCTCTTTTGCGTGCTCCCTAAAGTTGCCAGCTGTATGGATAATCTTACCCGGTCTTATAGGCGCCTTGAGTTTGACTGCGGATAAATCGAATGCGATGGGTTCATCGGAAGGCCCGCAAACTTTTTCACCCTTCTCCAGCTTTTCAGCAATATATCTTCCAGCCTCTTTTACAGCGTTCATCGAACGCTCTCCTCCACGCAGCATACTCAGCATACAGGGTGGGACAATAGTTGTCGCTAGAAGGTAGGGTTGAGTTTCGCCTTGATCCCTTAGGAGCTTAGCGTAGGCTAATGTGAGGTCGACGACCTTGCCGTCGTGTATGAAGCCGATTCTTTCTTGCTTGTAATGCGGTTCCACAAAGGTAACTAGTTTCATACCTTCTTCATCTCCTCCATTCCCACCTTATCTCCCCGTGTGCCTAATAAGCTTTCAAAAAGGAAGACGGGTATGTGCCCGCAAGTAGGCTTACCTGAAGAGATCAGGCCTCACTTCTTCTCTGCTCTTACTGCATATATCCAGCGCGACTAGGGTGTAGACTTTGGTACAGTCATAGAGGTCTTGAACACTTATGTACTCCCTATCTCTGTCTGAGAGAGTGAGCCCCTGTATCTTCCTGCCGCCAGATGGACCGTAGTTAACAGCCTTAGCCCCTACTGAGTTTAGAGGTGGGGCGTTGGAATACCAAAGTTCGTATATTATTTCAGGCTCCTTACCTAACACTTTCCTGTGGTTTTCCTTTATCGACTTCACTATATACTCATCTTCGCTTATTTCAGTAGGCGGGTTAGAGCAGAATGGTGTTAGAACCAGTTTCAAGCTTGGGTCCTCCCTGTTCAGCTCGTAAATGACTTTTTCGAGCTGAGCCTTTATGTGAAGCGGAGTCATGCCAGGTGGATACCTTACATCAACATATATGCTAACTGAATCAGGTGTTCTAGAACTCTTCCATGGTCTACCTCCTTGAATCGCAGCTATGTTAACGATCCCTCTATACCCTTTGTAAACGGTCTTCGCTTCAAACTCCTTCTTCCACTGGCTGAGCCTCTGAATCACCTTAGGTATCTGCTCTATCTTATTCGGCACGTCTCTAGACCAGGCGGTGTGAACAACCGTCCCCCCTGTTGCTGTGATCTTGGCCCAGAATGAGCCGAAGTGTCCAATCATAAGCTTAAGACCAGTCGGCTCACCTAATATGGCGAAGTCTGGAACTATACCGTGCGTCGCAGCATATGCGGCGCCGAACCCATAGCCTCTGTAGAATTTACCCACATACTCATCTACTTGAGAAGCCTCTATTTCACCTACTGTCGCCGTAAGCATAATGTCTCCCTTAAGTTTAACACCCGACTCTACTATCGCCTTTACCGCACCTAGATAAGCGGCGTGTGCGCCCTTCATGTTAAAGCTGCCTGCGCCGAAAATCCACTCCTCACCTTGCAGAGTAGCTACTCTACCTATTTCTGCTGTTGTCGCACCTCTCATCCACGGCTCCTTGCCAGTGAAGGAAACGTCAAGATGCCCGTCGAACTGCAGAGTTGGGCCGCCGCCTGTTCCTCTGAGGATGCCTATGACGTTTGTCCTCCCCTCCTCAACCTCTTGTTTGATCACCTCCATACCTAGGTCGAGATATCTATTCTCCATATAAGCTGCCATTTCAGCCTCTGAGCCTGTTGGGCTCATTATGCGCACCATCTCAACGACCCATCTCTTGAGCTCCTCACGGTCGATTTTGCCTAACACCGCGTTCACATCTATATCACTAGACAACCTCCCTTTTTCACCATTAGGTCAACCGTATAACTCCTATTTAAGACTGTCCTCGTCTAACTAGTAAAAAATAGGAATGAGGTAGGCGTGGATACTACTCACGCCAAGCCTATGCTCCGGGCATGCTGAAGCCGCCATCGCAGATTATTAGGTTGCCTGTCATGTGGAAGGAGTCTTGCGAGGCTAGGAACATGACGATATGCACTATGTTCTCTGGCTTACCGATACTTCTTAAAGGTGTGTGGTCCACTATCCACTTTCTGCGCTCAGGAGTCCAGTCTTTTCGTGCCCGTAGGGATTCTGTATCCATGTAGCCTGGTCCGACCGCGTTTACTCTAACGTATGGGGCTAACGCTAAAGCATATGATTTGGTGATGCCTAGTACCCCATATTTTGCCGCTGCATATTCTGGTGCTCTAGGGCTGCCTGTGACGATTACGTTGGAGCAGATGTTCACTATGGTGCCGCTTTTCTGTAGGTCTAGCATGCGCCTTCCGAATTCATGTGTGCAGAAGAGTGTGCCTTTGACATCGAGATTGAGCGTTTCATCTACAACTTTTTCGTCAAGGTCTCTCCAAGACATCTTTGTAGCCGCTGTTTCACCAGCGTTGTTTATCAGCACATCACACCTCCCAAATACCTCCCAGACTTTATCAGCCATCGCTTTCACTTGATCATACTTAGATACATCCGCTTGCACAGCGATCGCTTTTCTACCCTTAGCCTCTATCTCTTTAACTACCTGCGCCGCGAGTTCGGCTGACTTGGCGTAATTCACCACAACGTGAGCACCTTCGTCCGCGGCCGCTAAAGCTATTAGCCTACCGAAACCCCTCGAAGCCCCTGTCACAACCACTATCTGATCATGGAGCCTCTTACCTGGCGGCGTTGGTCTTCTTACCCAGTCGATTTCACCCTCAACCCTAACGCTTCCCGGCGCTACTCCCCAACTCATTTTAGATCGGAAGATGATAGGTCTTAAATGTTATTTAAGCTGATCTATAGTAGAGTTGAATTATGTGAACGTTCGTGTATGGATGGGGGTAGGTCGCTTTCCCCCATCATTTAAAGCACTAAGCTTCCGTTAACTACTGCTATCCAGATATGAGCGTACGCAAAAATAGGAGGAGGGGGAGACCTTAGGCTAATGCTATGGGTCTTACCAGCGAAGCTTCTCCACCTTTGATCTTCAGTGGTAGGACTATTACGGTTGAGATGTACTGCTTATCTTTTGCAAGCTCCTCTAGGTTTAGGCTCTTCATCACGTATATGCCGTTGTCTGAAAGGAAGATATTATGGCATTCAAAGGGCTTGGGCACACCTATAGCGAGGTTGTCGATGCCGAAGAGCCTAATCTTCTTGGCAGCGAGCCATCTGGCAGCGTCGGCCCCTAACCCAGCGAATTTGTGCAAATAGGCATCAGCGTCAGTCTGAAAGTATCGTGAGTAGCCTGTTCGCACGAGCACACAATCGCCCTGCTTTATTGTGACACCCTCCTTCTTAGCTGCGCCCTCTAAATCCTCAGGTCTGATTTCATAGCGCTCCGGCAGTATATCAAGACCTTTGTAGGCTGGTATGTCGAGTAAAACTCCTCTTAAGACAAGAGGAGGAACTTTCTCCATGCTATGGAGAGGCTCAGGTAGGTTAACGTAGCCCTTATCCTGCTGATACGGTGTTATGTCATGCCCAAGCACCTTAAGATTCCTAGACATGTGAATAGGAACATCAAAGTGTGTCCCTGCGTGCATAGAGGTGACGATCAGACTTATGGAGTCAGCAAAGCCGGGTGCTATATCTTTAAAGAGCTCTTTTGTATGCTCGTGGTAGCGGTAGAGGAAGAAGAGGAAGGGTGGATCTGCTGGGTGAACCGGCATCCCCCACCAATATGGTTGACCTAGATCGTACACCTTGGCCTTACTAATCACGTCCCACAACGCTTGACCTGACAACACACGCCACCACCCCTAAGAATACCGAAATAATATTAAACCCTTCCGCTCAGCGGGAGGTTGTCGCTTAATTGTGTAGGATTGGTTTTGGTGTTATTTTTAGTTGTTTTGTGCATCTTATTCTGTTTAGTGTTTTGAGGTTCCATCCTATTGCTATTATTTTGTCCCATTTTTCTTGGTGTT
>Ga0272449_1000652_pt1 | contig 39899 bp, 37 predicted proteins | sample YNPCB0241_FD_198679 | JGI IMG/M metagenome (GOLD analysis project Ga0272449, IMG submission 198679) | Hot spring sediment microbial communities from Yellowstone National Park, WY, United States - YNP-CB-024-1 | ecosystem: Environmental > Aquatic > Thermal springs > Hot (42-90C) > Sediment...
CAACTATGTATGGATAGACAAGATGATCGAACAATTTGGGGGACAAATAGACTATAGTGTCGCATTGAAGCACACAGTATCTTTTGTCGCTCCAGAGACCTGCCCATGTGGAGAAACCATTCTCCGGGTCATCTATTAATCTGCAGTTTTCTTCGTAAGATTGAAACCAGATTTCCTGAATTTTCTCTAAGGCTTTAACCATGCTGTTCCAGCTGAGGAAAACATCTTTTATCATGTTTGTTGGAAAGTTTCCCCTAAGTAGCCCGAGAATAGTGATTGGGTCGAGTAGGTCGGTGAGCGCTACGATAGCTTTCTTGCGGAATCTTTCTAGAGCAATACGTGTACATTCAGCAAGGTATCTCCACCATTCATTTTGAGCATCAAACTCAACTTTTCTAATGTCTTCTAGGCTCATTCTGCCTTCAAACCAAGCCGTATTGATCTCTGGATTAAATTTCACATCAGCCCCCAAACAGGCGGATAAGAAGCCTGGCCCCAAATTTATCCAAGCATTAGGATATGCCTCTCCGAGAAAGCTGACTTCTCTAAACTGAGATAGCAGCGTGCTAATCGCCATATCTACGTTAGGGTAATATCTGAGAAAAGCCCAACTATCGATAGTTTCTTTCCAATCGCTACCCTTAGGCGCAAAAATCTGCAGCAGAGGTCTATCTAGGCTTCTCTCCCACCAAGCCTTAAAGGCTTCTCTCGTCTCATCCCAATCTTCCTTATTTATCATTTGAAGCACCCTTCTATTCCTTATAGGTTCTCACATCTACTGTTTTATTTTTATAGCTGTTTACTGGCGTCTCAAGGGAACGGTTGCTTGAAGGGCTAGGTTTAGGCGCATAACCACACGTGAGCCTTAACCTCTTCTAGGCTTTAACATCTATAAAAATTTATCCATTTTAGTCTGAATTTAGCAACATTTCAGCGCAAAAGCCTAAAATAGGCTCCTTTTCAAAAACAGAATTTTTAGCGGGCCCGAGGGGAATTGAACCCCCGACCCTCGGCTTAGGAGGCCGATGCCCTATCCTGGCTAGGCCACGGGCCCAACAATTCTTTGCTCAAGGAACAAATTAAATTTTATGTTTAATTGCTTTTCCGGTAAAAGATAAATTCTTCTTTCCACTTCTTTCCTTAGAAGGAGAAAGATTTGGATTTGACGGTTAAAGATAGTTTTGGAAGACCTGTTGAAAACTTACGGGTGTCGGTTACCCAAAGATGCAATTTCAACTGCATATATTGCCACAGTGAGGGTCAAGAGCCGAATTATAAGGTTGAGATGTCGGCTGAAGAGATTGAGCGGATAGTTAGGTTAGCTGCCTCTCTAGGCGTTTACAGCGTTAAGTTGACTGGCGGTGAGCCCCTGCTGCGCAGCGACATAATCGATATAACGCGGAGGATAAGCAGCGTACCCGGCATAAAGGATGTTTCCATGACGACGAACGGTTTCCTCTTGGTTCAATATGCTGATCAACTGAAGGAAGCCGGTCTCTCAAGGGTTAACGTCAGCCTAGACACTTTGAAGCCTGAAAGGTTCAGGTTTATTACTGGCATAAATGCCCATGAAAATATTATTAATGGCATAATCAGAGCGGTTGAGGTGGGCTTAAACCCTGTTAAAGTGAACGTGGTTCTGCTCAGAAATGTAAATGATGATGAAGTGAGCGAACTGATAGATTTTGCTGGGAAACATAAAGTAGTGCTTCAAATAATTGAGCTCGAGAAGTTTGGTAACGAAATCTTTTACGAGCAGTATCATGTGGATTTAAGCAGTCTTGAAAAGGATCTTGAAGAAAAAGCCTCAAAAATAATTGTTAGGCGGATGCATCATAGGAAAAAATATATTTTAGATAATGGTGCTGAGGTTGAAATCGTCAAGCCTATGCATAACACTGAATTCTGCCTTCACTGCAATAGAATCCGCCTCACATCCGATGGGCGGCTTAAACCATGCCTATTCAGAAACGACAACCTGGTGGACATTCTGGAGCCTATGAGGCGGGGCGAAGACGATGAATATTTAAAGAATCTTTTTATCGAGGCCGTAATGAGGAGGAAACCATTTTTTATATAAATGTAGCTTCTTCTTAATATTAAATATCCGGGCGGGTGCAGCCATAATGGCTGGAAAAGTTAGGTTCGGAATTATTGGAACCGGCGTTGGAGCCAACTTTTGCGCAAATGGAATAGCGTTAATAGCTAACAGCGGCATAGCTGAGCTAACGGCTGTTACAAGCCGAAGGGAAGAGAGAGCGAAGGAATTCGCGTCAAAATGGGGTGTAAAACAATGGTATACTGATTACAGGAGAATGCTTATGGAGGCGCCGATAGATGCTGTTATAATAAGCACGCCGCATTATCAGCATTACCCTATGGCTTTAGATGCCATAGAAGCCGGCAAACATGTTTTGATCGATAAACCTATGGCGATTAACCTTAAAGAGGCGGATGAAATCATTAGGGAAGCCGAGAGGAAAGGGGTGAAGCTCGGAGTAAACTTTCAGTCGCGTTTCGACCCAACCTTTAGAAAGGTTAAGGAGGCCGCTGAGGACGGAGTGTTTGGGCGTCTAATTCTAGGTGAGGCTGTGGTTGAATGGTTCAGAACCCAGGAGTACTATGACGGCAGCCCTTGGAGGGGACGCTGGTCTACTGAAGGCGGGGGTGCATTGATAAATCAAGCCATACATACGATAGATCTCCTATTATGGATAATGGGTCCCCCAAAATATCTCTGGGCTCAGATGGGAACATTCGCTCACAGGATAGAAGTTGAGGATCTTGCCGCTGCAACAATAAGGTTTGAGAACGGTGCCATAGGAATAATACAGGGGAGCACAGCGATCTATCCTGGATTGCCAACTAGGCTTGAGATACATGGAACAAGGGGAACAGCCATAATTGAGGGTGAAAACCTGAAAAGATGGTCTGTAATCGATGGGGAAGACATAGTTTCAGAAGGCGTTAAGGAGGGGTTAAAATCCTGGGCTAAGCCGGAGCTTGTTCCAGCAACCAACCATGCGGCTTTAATAAAAGATTTCGCTGAGGCAATCTTAGAGGATAGGAAGCCGTTTGTTGATGGAGTTGAGGGTCGAAAATCCCTTGAGGTCATAATGGCTATATATAAATCCGGCAGAACAAATAATATTGTGAGTTTTCCGCTAAGCAATTAATCTCAAGGAGATTTTGGAATGAAGAGTAAAGTTGTGATTTTAATGGGTTCAAAAGCGGATTTAGATTTCTCTAGGGAGATAGCTAAATACCTGAATGCTTTAGGTGTTGAATATGAATTTCGTATAGCATCAGCCCACAAAACCCCTGAGAAGGTCCTAGAAATAATAAAGGAATATGAAGATGAAAAAGTGGTTTTCATAACAGTTGCTGGAAGATCAAATGCGCTAAGCGCTTTTGTGGATGCAAACACGCAAAAACCAGTTATAGCTTGCCCACCTTACTCCGAGAAATTCGGCGGTGCAGACATATATTCATCATTAAGGGTTCCAAGCGGCGTAGGCTCGGTTGTAACTATTGAGCCTGAGGGCGCTGCAATAGCTGCGGCGAAGATCCTAGCGTTGGATGACCGTCAATTATCCCAGAATATCCTTAAATATCAATATTCAAAAAAGTTGGAGATTGAAGAGGCTGATAAAGCAGTTAAGCATCTTAAAAGGGGAGGTTAAGATTGGGAAGCGTGAAGGATCTGGAGATCGTTAAGTCGCCGACTAAGGAAAAAATGGGGATAGGTAGATTCCGCTTTTCAAACCGCTACTCAGTTTTCGATTGGGGCGAGATGCCGGATCACATACCCTTTAAAGGCGAAGCCCTATGCCTCATGGGAGCATTCTTCTTTGAGAATCTCGAAGAAAGAGGAATAAAAACCCACTATAGAGGTCTGGTGGATAGAAATGGAAGACTTATACGGTTCGATGAGCTGGATCAACCGACAGATGTTATGGAATTCAATTTGGTCAATGTTTATAGGCCCAGAGTTTACAGGAATGAAGCCGGATTAAAGTATGACTACAGCGTCTTCACACCGAACCTTAAGAACTACCTAATACCGCTCGAAATTATATATCGAAACGGCCTGCCTGAGGGTTCATCAATATTTAAAAGGCTCGAGCAGGGCTTAATTACTATTGAAGATCTAGGTCTGGATCATTATCCCATGCCCGGTGAGAAACTTTCTAAGCCAATCTTCGATGTTAGTACAAAGCTGGAGGAGAAGGATCGATATATCACTTGGAGCGAAGCGAAGAAGATAGCTGGCCTAACGGATCCTGAGGTGGATGAGATAAAAGATGTTCTTCTTAAAACCGACAATATAATAACCGAAATAGTTTCAGAAGCTGGCTTAGTAAATGAGGATGGAAAAATCGAGCTGGCGTTTGATCATGAGAGGAAACTTATGATCGCGGATGTGGTTGGCACACTGGATGAGTGCCGCTTCACATATAATGGGATACATGTCAGCAAGGAGGTTGCAAGGCAATTTTATAGAAAAACCGAATGGTATAAGGATGTTGAGGAAGCAAAAAGAAGATCTGAAGCGGAGGATCTGAAAGATTGGAGAAGAATCTGCAGGTTGTCTCCGCCAAGCCTAGATCCGCAGCTCAAGATAATTATAAGTGAAATGTATATGGCGGCCGCGAATGACATAACTAAAAAAAGATTTTTTGAAGCGCCTAAACTCCACGAGGTTGTAAGAAAGTATCAGGAATATGAAAAGATAAAACTTGAAACGGTAAAATACTGAAAAAGAAATGAGGTTCTAGGTTTTTATTTAATTTTCCCCTTTCTAAAATATCCCAGATGTCTCCTCCGCAGTTTCTTCTTCAACTGGATTTTCAACAGTTGTCTCGGTCAGTGTCTCAGATGTCTCCTCTCCATGTTCGCATTCAACGGCCTCAGCAGGTTTAGGGCCCTCTAAGATGCTTTTTATTTCATTTAGCTCCCGTCTTGCTGCTTCTAAACCAACATTTATCGCATTCATCTGTTTCTCATATGTTTCATCATCAATTTCACCTGTGACATGGAGCATTTCAGTATTGGCGAGGAATACCTCTAAGGTTCCTATCTGCTTCTCTAGATCCTGGGCCCTAGCTTCCATTTTGCAGATCGTGGTTTCAAGATATTTTTCCACGCTGGTTAGGGCTTCTTTTATTTCAGCGTTCAGATGCTCATATGTTGTTTGCGATATTCTTCCAGAGGAGAGCAAATCGTCCAGCGCTTGCTTCTTTCTTTTTACTAGATCTAATTCCTTACTCGCCAACTCATGAATGTGCTTCCATAAGCTCAAGATTAACACCTGAAGAACCTTAAGGAAATCTACAAATAATCTTTATCATCATTCGCGCATACATCCACATATTATATGAAATATTGCCAAAAAACGGTGTTTTCAGAAAAATAACAAAAATTTTTAACATTTTAAATAGGAGAACAGTTTCAAACAATCAGTTGCTTCCGATCTTTTCTAATGCTGAAAAACGCGTGCAATTATTTAATGATGAAGCAGGTCAAATGAATATTTAAGCATTAAAGATATAAGTATCCAAGAATTAAAAATTAAGAAGAAATATGGTTGAGAAGTGAGATGGCTTATGGAGAAGACGGTTCCAGCAGTTAAGGTTGTTGATGTTCATAAGGACTATTACCTCAGAGGCGAGGTTGTTCATGCCCTACGTGGGATAAATCTTGAGGTGTCGCGTGGGGAATACCTATCTGTTATGGGTCCTTCGGGTTCGGGTAAGACAACCCTATTCAACATGGTCGGCGGCATAGACCGCCCAACGAAGGGCGACATATTTATCGATGGGATAGATTTATCAAAGATACCGTCAAAATCTATGGCTTGGCTTAGATGTAGGAAGATAGGGTATATTTTTCAAACATTCAACCTTATACCCGTCCTAACAGCTAAAGAGAATGTTGCCCTACCAATGGTTTTCCTCGGCGTGCCTAAGGAGGAGCGGGAGAAGAAAGCCGCTGAGCTCCTGAACACCGTTGGTTTGGGGGATAGGCTTAACCATCGACCAACCGAGCTCAGCGGGGGTCAGCAGCAGCGTGTAGCCATAGCCAGAGCCCTAGCGAATGATCCGGCCATTATACTTGCAGATGAGCCCACTGGAAACCTAGACCTTAACACCGGCTTCGCAATAGTTCAGCTGCTTTACCGCTTAAAGGCTGAGCGTGGCACAACAATCATATGCGCCACCCACGACCTAAAAATGATCGATATAAGCGACAGGGTTGTCTTTCTAAGAGACGGCGCCATAGAGAATATTGAGGAGAGAAGAGGTCTCATCCTGACAGCCGAGGAATTCTTTGCGGAGGAATAAGCGGGGAGGTGTAAATTTTGAGTAAAGAGATTGAGAAAATTCAATGTCCCTGCGGGAGAATAATAGACAGCCCTGAAGAATATAAGGTGCTCTACTTGAAACATGAGTTAAGAGAGATAGATATTCTCTGCCCAAACGACTCATGCTACCTTAGAGAGCTCGGATACATAAAATTTGAAATTAAAGATGGAAAAGCCGTATTTAAGGAGGCATCTTTCTATCCGCCCTTTGTAACGTGGAACGCTGGACGCCTCGGCTTTGAAAACGCTGAGAAAATTCTTAAGTCTCATCTGAAAGAGATTGCTAAGAGAGTTGATTGGGTTAGATTGGGCAGATAAAAAGATGCAAAGGATATTAAAGTGTTAATTTACTGCTGAAACATATTAGAAATATACTCATAGGTCCAACCTATGCCTAACTCTTCTAGCTTAGCCCTTGTGGGGATGCCCCTGCCATCCCAGCCCATCATTCCATAATATAATTCAATCGCTTTTCTTAGGTTTTCAGCATCCAGCGAAGTCTTCGAGAGAGCTCCGTCCCGTTTTGGGTTAAAGAATCTTTCAGGAAGCCAATCATCGACTTTTGTGAATCTCTCCCTTAAATTGAATATCCTAGCCATCGTTGTTATTCTTTCACCAGCCTTCATTAGATCCCACATTGAAGTGTTCCAACCCGTTACAGCCGTAACAATCTCGGTTTTCTGATTGAAATCCCAAGGTAGGAAGCTGCATATAAGTAGGCTATTATCTAAAACTCGCCAATTGACATAATATATGAAAGCTCTAATCTTGCTTGGTCCAAGATCCTCCAGCGGCATGGGCTCCAGAATACCCAAACTTGAAAGGTGGTTAAGCATCGGTCCGGCGCTTACCAATCCAGTGTCATGCATATTATGCATATGGTCTGCGCCAGTTGGGGAAACCGCATAGCCTAAGCCGAGGGCTCTTTTAAGCCTAGGCTCATGCATCGGTATCTCTAAACCCTTCACATGCATCGCGAATTTTTCAGACCCTCCGCCTATAATTTCAGAGGCCCTCTTCACGCCCTCAGCCAAAATTTTCCCTATACCTTCACGGTGGGCTATTTTTTCAACTATTTTAACTATGGCTTCAGCGTTGCCAAATCGGAGATCCAATCCTTCAGTGCCCCTTATATTTAATATGTTATTTTCGTAGCATTCCATCGCAAACGCTATTACTACACCGGTTGATATAGCATCTAAGGAGTACCTGTTGCATAGCTCGTTTGCCTTCGTAACCGCATAGAGATCATCTATTCCGCAGTTTGAGCCGAGAGCTGCTAAAGCCTCATACTCCGGTCCACCGTATGAGGGGTCAACATTCCATGGCTCGCCGATCCTAACGATTTTCTTACACCTAATTGAGCAAGCGTAACAGCCCTCCATGCCTATGCTTATTGTTCTTTTTATTGTCCTAGCATCCAAATTCTCATAGCCCGCGAATAATCCATCCCTAAAGTTTCTAATAGGTAGATTTCCAGAGGCAACCCCCGCATCCATACCCGCCCCTGTACCGTAATTGTGGAAATTGTATACGAGCTTATCCATGTTTTGATTAAGCCATCTAGTCAGATCTACCAGTTTCTCAGGATTATAAACCTTAACTTTCTCTCTTCCCCTAACGGCTACAGCCTTAAGTTTCTTTGAGCCCATAACTGCGCCCATGCCAGTTCTTCCCGCTGCGTCGCGGAGATCAATAATGACGCATGCAAATCGAACAAGGTTTTCCCCTCCAGGACCTATTGAAGCAACACGGACAAGTTTATCGCCTAATTCTTCACGTATTATACTCTGGGTCTCACCGGTCTCTTTACCCCATAAATGTTTAGCATCCCTAATTTCAGCTTCACCATCATGAACCCATAGATACACTGGCTCATTAGCTTTTCCCTCAATTATTATAGCGTCGAATCCAGCCCGCTTAAGCTCAGCTCCCCATGATCCGCCAACCTCAGACTCGCCGAAGCCGCCTGTTAATGGAGACTTCGCGCCTACGCTGTTTCTTCCACATCCGGGTATCGGCGCGCCGGTTAATGGACCAGCTGCAAATATCAGCTTGTTTTCAGGCCCAAGGGGATCTATGCCGGGTTTAACTTCCCTCAGCAGATAGTAGGCGACAAAACCTTCCCCGCCTAAATACATACGATAGAATTTTTCATCAGGCTTCTCAACTGTTACATGTTCATTGGAAAGATTAACCCTTAGCACTTTGCCATTATAGCCGAAGGGCATTCTTCATGCCTCAGCCTAATCGCTTCTCTACTATTATTTCTCGCACCCTACATAAACTAATTAATTAATGAATGCGCCGCTGGCTTTCAGTTTGTCTTAACTTATGTTAACGTTTACTCCGATACTCTCACATACACTTCTGCTCTAGTCTCGTATCGGTCTACGCGTCCATCACGTAAGTAAATTATTCTGTCACTGACATCGATCATTTTTAGGTCGTGGGTGGCTGAAATGACCGTTACGCCTCTTTCTTTGTTCATTTCCCTCAAGAGGGTTATTATTTCGAGCCCAGTATGCAAGTCTAGGTTTCCAGTTGGCTCATCCGCAAGTATGATTACGGGATTGTTCGCTAGGGCTCTGGCTATGGCTACACGCTGCTGCTGACCCCCGCTGAGCTCGGTTGGTTTATGGTTAAGCCTATCTCCCAAACCGACCATTTCGAGAATTTCCCTTCCCCTTCTGAATCTTTCTTCACGTTCCACGCCGGCGAAGATCATGGGCAGCATAACGTTCTCTATGGCTGTTAGGACGGGTATAAGGTTGAATGTTTGAAAAATATACCCTATCTTCCTACATCTAAGCCAAGCTAGCTCATAAGCATCTAACTTGGCAATGTCAACGCCGTCGATATATACTCTTCCCCGGGTTGGGCGGTCTATGCCGCCGACCATGTTGAATAGGGTTGTCTTACCCGAACCCGAAGGACCCATTATGGATATGTACTCGCCGCGTTTAATCCTTAAGTCAACGCCATCTAAAGCCTTGACTGTTACGGGGCCCATCTGATAATACTTGGCTAAATCCTCTGTTTCAACAACGTATTCAAAGCTTATATGTCATTCCTCCCAAATGCTAAATCTTGACATTAATATAAAGCAGCACCTTCTTATAAAATTAACTTTATTCGCGCAATTATAAACATATTAAATGGTTCAGAGAGCATTTAGTAGAAAAGTATTAGGGAACCATGCGCACTGAAAGTTTAAAGTTGAGAATCATTTATAAAGCGTAACTCTTATTATAAAAATTTCAATTTTAACGTCTGCCAAAAGCCCGTCATAGGCTAAAAAGGATCGTTGCTAAACCCTGAAGCCCTTCAATCATAGAAATCCACATGGACTTCGAATAAGCCCTGCTCATATAAAGCTGAAAATATACCTATAGGGGTATCGTTTTTAGCTTGAAAATTCCCTTAAAAAACAATATCGAACGTCATTTTTTGACGCCTAAACAGACGTATAAATTCGACGCTTAAAAGCTTCTTATAAAATTAACTTTGTCTGTGCAATTTACGGGTCATATGTGAAAAGCCTTTTAAATTTCTCCATATATTGGGATGGTTGAGGTGCCGTCCGCATGAAAAGAGTTAAGGTTGGTGTTATTGGTTCAGGCGGAATTTTTCAGGGCGCCCATCTCCCAGCTTATCCGGATATCGCCGAGGCCCATCTGGCTGCTATATGCGACGTTTCGGAATCCGCTTTAAAGATTGCTGAAAGAAGGGTTAGAAGCCTCTATCGGGAAAGGGCTCAAAAAGCCCTTGAGGAGGGCAATTCGGAGCTAGCTGAGAGACTAAATGGAGACGCTGAAGAATTAAAAACATACCTAAGTTTATCTGAGATGCTCTCAAAGGAAGACCTGGATCTGGTTGACATATGCACCCCAACCAAGTTCCACAGCCAAATAGCCATTGAAGCCTTGAGGAGCAACGTAAACGTTATGTGTGAAAAGCCCATGGCTAGAACATATATAGAATGCCTAGAGGTTATTGAAGCCGTTGAGGACGCAAAAAAGCTTTATCAGCATAATGAGAACTGGCTTTATCATGCCCTCTGGTACAATGCAAAGAAATTTATTGAAAGCGGCGCAATAGGTGAGCCCCAACTAATATTTCTAGCAACAGCTCACGGAGGGCCGGAATGGGCATCATGGTTCTGGGATCCTGAAATAGCTGGAGGCGGTTCCCTGCTAGATAATGGCGTGCACGCAATTACATGCTCATGGTTCCTAAGCGGTTTTGATAAGAAACCCACCATCGTTAAGGCCGCTGAACCCTATGGTATATGCATACGCATGAAGACAAGGTTTATACAGGGAATGTTCAGGCGCTTCGAGGTTGAGGATGACGCGCATGTCCTAATAAGGTTTGATGATGAAGGTGGCAGATGGGTGACAGCGCATGTTGAGGGCTCATGGTCCCATAGGGACTCAATGGATACGGCTATAATTGGAACCAGCGGTGAAATAAGGCCGGAGACCAGAGGTGAAGAAACAAATCTGGTGATACGTGATGCTAAGGGTGATAGGAGAGAATTTAATCTGGGCAAAATATCATGGGTTCAAAGCTTCGCTGGGGAAATGAGGAACATGTGTAACTGCATACTCAGCAATACGCGTCCAATATGCGATGAAAAGATAGGCGCCGAAACAACAGCGATTGTTCAAGCAGCGTATCTATCTCAGAAGAGGGGGATGAAGCCGGTAACCATCGAAGAATTCAAGAAGTATGCGTTAGAAATAAGAGATAGGGAGGGGAAGAAAGCCTCGGATTTTCTGCTAAAAGATCTGCTAGGAGGCATAAGAAAAATTTAGCCTTAACTCCCAATTTTTGCGTATAGCCGCATTTAATGCAAGTATTTTGTGATTCTCTCCTGATATAATGCATCTTTAAATAGCACGCTTGTTTTTATCCATTCGTTAATGCTGATTAAAAATTTCGAGTTTATATATGTAAGAGCTTCATTAAGTGTATCGAATTTTTCGCATTCCCGCTTTAGAGCCTCGCGAACGCTCTCCCTATTAATCCATACCCCTAGGGGCATGATGAAATTCGGATGAATCTCCCTCATAGCTATTACGCCAGCCTGCCTGCGTTCCCTCGCCAGAGCCTCAGCAACCGCAAGCCTAACCGCGTAGTAGCATCCGCCTAAAGATGCATATGTTGTTCTACCATGGTAGCCCTCCCAGTCGCTTCCCATAGCTATGCTTTCACCATGAGGGTTCCATAATGTCCCCGGATACCATGCTTCAATCCATTCATACTTCCATTTAGACGGCATAAGGAGGATGACGAATCTGTTTCCTAGATAATTGAAGCTGTAAACTCTATATTCATTTATCACCGGCTTATCTTTTATTTCATCTTCTATTAAACGCCTAGAGATTGATGAATCAACGGCTGTTATGCTCCACCTTGTCGGCACAAGCCTTCTCTGTATTTTTACGCCAAAAGCACCCACGCTAAAGGCTCTTTGAATCCTTGAAACTGGAACTTCGCTCTTATAAAGAGCGAGGATGGCTTCCTCAGCCTTAAGATCTGGGTCGCTGTATGCCTTCTCAATCCTATGGTCAACCTTAGCGTTTTCAACATCAATTTTTAGCAGGGGGGCTGATGGACCCATAGGTTGAACCTCATCATCGAATAGGAATCTTCCAGACGGCTTCTTCTTGAAGACTGCTTCTGTGTCCACAGGTTCTCTTGATAGGGCTATCTCAAGGGTTCTGCTCAGAAACTGCTCATTAGCGAATGGCTTCTTAACGTTAGCTCTAAAATTTCCGCGGATCAACCCGGTCCTGAAGTTAATTATTTCATCTATTGTTCTCCCAATCCACATTTCAGGCATATCAAGAAGGGATGTGTCGCCCAAAATAGGTGGGATAAGCGGCCCAGCGTAAACATATGGATATCCTATCCGACCAATGAAGACCCCTGGAGGGGATGAGCCGAGGACTCTCTCAGCATCTACTAGACTCTTAACTCTTAAGAAGGAGTAGAGCCTAACCATCGCTGGGCATCTTGTTTTTCCACAGAGCATTCTGCTGCCTCTGCAGAAGAGGCAGAGGCTTCCCTCCCTAAAACGAAATTTAAGCTCCGGCTCCTGCTGGGGGTTTAAATCTCCTGCAAATTTATCATCGCTTATAATATGTTCTAGCCATGGAATTTCCCGCTGAACCTTCCTTAGGATTTTTCTACCTAATATCTTCAACATTAATCAGCCTAAGCTAGAAGATGCCTTCGGGCAATATCCAAAATAGTAATAAGAAAATGATGCATATATAAAAAATTTTGGAGGAAAATGCTTTGATTGGAAATATGAATCCTACTCTATCTTTATCGGCTCCCCTTTTGGGGCTTCACCCTTCTTTTTTGGGAGGGTAACCTCTAGTACACCATTCTTGTATACTGATTTAGCCTGTTTTGGATCAACCTTCTCAGGCAGCTCAATCTCCTTATAGTATTTGCGCTTCGGCGTATCAACATCTATCGTCAACATCGTCTCTGTGCCATGAAGCTTTATATCCTCCTTCTCAACACCCGGTATTTCCGCTATAACCTTTATCTCGCCGTCGGTATTGATTATGTCGACCAGCGGTTCACGTTCCTCCCTAATAGATATCGATGGCCTGCCCAGTCTTCTCTCGCCAGGTTTTATGTTGCCGAACTCTCTGATCTCCGGCTTCCCATCGGGGCCAATTGTTATGCTGTATCCATATACGAAGGGTCCCCACTCCTGCACTTTTGTCCCATCCGGCAGAACCCTCTCGCGTATCAGATCCCTCGGGGTTCTCCTTGATAACTCCTCGAACTCTCTTTGGAACATTCGCTCTATTTCCCTAAACATTTCATCCATGTCCTCGAAGAAACTTGAGAAGGGCCATCGGCGCCTTCTGAACCATCTGTCCCAAAACTCATCAATACCTGACATGAGCTTTCACCAAGAAATAATATTGCACAAAGATATTTTAAAACATATCTGTTTCTCCAAGAGATCTTAATATAAACATTAACATTTTAATATCCTCCCTCCGAATCTTGAATTCCTCCTTATGAGGACAAAATCCGTCTAATACTGCTTTACGCTCCCTCAAGCTGTAAACCAGCGGATATACGCGGCAGCCGTATGGTCTATGCTCATATATTCTGCATCTTGCCCCATTAAGAAAGAAGCATTTCCCATCGATATTTCTTAATCTCCATCCGCAATTAGTCTTTTCGGCGAAAACGTTCACTTTATAACCCAACTTAACTATTCTGTTAATGTCTAACCTTGTTAAAGGCATTCTCGTATTGTAGCAGCATAGCGCGCAATCATATCTTACGCATGGCTCCCCGCTCTCTAAGGGTTTACTGCCCATTGAAAGCGCCAACCTATACTTTAAAGCATTTGCGCAAATAATTTTTATCAAAGATAATTTATATATGGTTCCCCCTCCTTAATCTTGCCTTTGATTCACTGGAGGTCGGCTTCAGCATGCATAAGGCGTTCGGCGTTCTAATTAGGGCGCGCACTATTGCGGAGGCTTGGGAAAAAGCTGTACTAACATGTTGGAGAGACGGCATTGAGGTTCCAACGGAGTACGGCGAGGGATCTAGGGAGATTTTAGGTCTACTTATAGTTATTGAGGAACCATTCAGTGAACCAAGGGTTCATAGGGGCGATATACATGTTGCCGTAAAGGGTTCATTACAGAAGTATATCGATGAAGTTTTGGAGGGAACGCTTGACCGGGCTGTCAGAGATGGAAAGATCCATTACACCTATCATGAGCGGCTATTCAATTATCCCCCTAAAGGGATTGATCAAATAGGCTATATAGTTGAGAAGCTGAGCAAAGTTGGCTTCTCAAGAAGGGCTCAAGCGATAACATGGATTCCGGAGAGGGACATGTGGGTTGAGTCGCCGCCGTGCTTGCAGAGGGTTTGGTGCACAGTTAGAGATGGCAAATTAGTTATGCATACATCTTGGAGAAGCAGGGATATATTTAGAGCCATGCATATGAATATGCTCGCCATGACTGAGCTACAGCGGAGAATCGCTGATAAACTAGGCGTTGAAGTTGGTGCATACCTAGACTTCTCTAACAGCGCCCATATATATGAAAAGATCTATGGCGACGTTGAACGCTTCATAAGCGTTCTGGAAAAAAGAAGGAATGAACGTATCTAAGGCGTTCTCATTCGCCAATTATATGCACCTGAACAGTGCGCGTCTGCGGCCCATCCATCTCAATAAATAAGATGGACTGCCATGTACCTAGCATAATTCGGCAATCTTCAACTGGGATAGTGACGCTTGGCTTAATTAAACAGTTCAGTATATGCGCATGTGCATTCTGCTCGCTTGGAATCCAGCCATACTTAGCGTTGTGTCGATAATCTCCCTTTAGGGGTACAAGCCTCTCAATCGCTGCAAGGATATCCTCCCATAAATCTGGGTCATGCTCATTTACCGCTATCGCTGCGGTTGTATGTGGAACCCACAGGTTGACAAATCCATTTTTTATTCCAGCACGCTCAACTATTCCGCTTACCTTGCTAGTTACATTTATGATTTCCATCCTCTTTCTGCTTTGGACGGAGAACTCTGAAGAGTGAAACCTCAAGCAGCATCCCTTCACAATTATTCTATTTAAGCCTATTTCAGATTGAAAGGGAACTGCGCAAAAATAAAGATTTTGTTTATGACGCAATTAGGATGAAGCCTGCCATAAACGCTGGAAGATCCCCTGACTGAAGTCGGAGGCTCAAGATACGGTTAACTTTAAATATTCCATTATTCCCTCATTAATTGGCGTGGTGAACGCTTTGGAATGGCATTAAAATCAGATTATTCATGCTATATCTTGGAAATATTTAAGTTGCCACGCACTCTTTTAGCCTGCTTATCAGATTATAGGAGGCTCAGCAATGTCCGATAACAAGGATGACGGCGAATCCCTATTAGATCCCTTTGGAACAACCCTCATTGAAGATTACGAGAGACTTTACACCGAGTTTGGCATACAACCCTTCAGGTCCCTGCTGCCTCAGATACCTAATCCATCCGCGGCTATGCGTAGAGGCGTCATCTTTGGGCATAGGGATTTTGAACGTATACTCGATTCTATGAAAAGCGGCAGAGAGTTCGCTGTCATGAGCGGCATAAAGCCGACCGGCGAATTTCATCTAGGAACATTGATGACTGCTCGTGAAATCATATATTTCCAGCAACAGGGTGCGATTGCCTTTTACTGCATTGCAGATGTGGAAGCCTATGAAGATAACGGGATACCCTTCGAGGAGAGCGAGAAGATAGCTGTGAACAACGTCGCTGACCTTTTGGCTCTAGGCTTTGATCCTAATAGGGGATATATTTACCGCCAGTCGAAGGAGGAGAGGGTTAAGGATCTAGCCATAATGTTCAGTAGAGGCGTAACTTTGGCAACGATGAAAGCAATTTACGGCGAGAGGCATATAGGCCTATATTTATCAGCCCTAATACAAGCCGGAGACATATTGATGCCGCAGCTCGAAGATTTCGGAGGGCCAAAACCGACAGTTGTGCCTGTTGGGGTTGATCAAGACCCGCATATCCGTCTCACCAGAGATCTGGCTGACCGATTTTATAACAGATTCAAGTTTATTCCGCCCTCATCAACTTATCACAAGCTAATTAAGGCTTTAGATGGAAGCTACAAGATGAGTAAGCGTGATCCAATGAGCTACTTTACACTCGACGAGGAGCCGGAAGTCATAGCCAAGAAGATCTTTTATGCTTTCACCGGCGGTCAGCCGACAGTTGAGGAGCAACGTAAGCTTGGGGGCAATCCAGATGTATGCCCAATCTTCGACCTATATTTATTCCATTTCTTTGAGGACGATAAAGACGTTATTAACCTCTACAATGATTGCAAATGCGGCAATATTTTATGCGGCGAAGATAAAGCTCGCCTAACAAAAATAGTCACAAAGTTTGTTGAGGAACATCAGCGCAGGAAAAGCCGTTGCATTGATAAAGCAAGGGAAATCCTAAATGCGGAATAAAGGAAAGCAGCCTTTAAAGCACCGTTCAGCCTAAATCCTCAATTGTGCAGCTATGATTTCTCCGTCCCCTTTCTCTCTATTCATACTTCGAGTAGTAAAGTTCTATTATGTTTTATGGCGCACTCGTCTAGCCAGAGTAGCGGATCCAAGGAATGAAAGTGCTCCTCCGCCTAGGTAGTACATTAACCCTATAAATGAGGTTGTTGTTTCACCGAAAAATTTGACGGTGTAGGTTCCGAGAATCGTGAATGATGTTGCTAAGCCTATTAAGAGCAAAACCAATCCTGGAATTAGCATCGCCAAACTAAATGTAACTTTTGGCATGTCATCAGCTAGGCTATGAACCCTAACCTCCTCCGGCACTACTGACGGGAAAGCTGAAGCAGCAGCCCTAATCAGCGGTGGCGTTACAAGAAGGGTGAAGGGGAGCATTGTTGCAAACCACCAAATGGTTAGACCAATTGAAAGGTAAATCAACGCTTCTAGAGAAAGATTTAGGGCTTGAAGATAAAGAACCTTGAAGACAAAAATATAAAGAAAAGCAACAATCAGGTTTGCGACAGTAAGCGTGATTAAAGAAGCGGTAATGAAACGTGTCCAGTTAAATTTCTTCTTCAAAATATAACCAAAAATGTAGAAGCCTATAAAATTGCCTGGAACAGCAGCTATTAAACTACCCATATACAACTGGCCATGCTTAATCGAGTCAGCTATTAAAGTTCCAATAGCTGCTCCTAACGCTGCGGGTAAAGGCCCAAAAATAGCTGCGAAAAAGGCGGGAATTATAACTGCCGGTCTAAATTGCCCAAATCCCCAAGGGGAGGGAATGTAGGCTGTAACATAACAGCCAACAGCATAGAGGCCAGCGCACATAGCCGTAGCTGTCAGAAGCAGAGAAGGAGAATGAATTCCCCTAGGCATCAATTAATCCCTCTTGACTTGGATGGGAGTCCAAAAATTAAAATTTTCCCTACAAATTGTTCAAATCAGTCAGATTAATATAAAATAGTACAGATTTAAGGGTTAGCGAAGCTGACCGTGTTAGTAGGTCTACAACAGCGTCATTCTCCGTTGTTCATATATGCCAAGAAAGCGAACGAGACGAATTCGCTGATAAATTAAGGGGGGTGATGTTAGCCAATAAATTATGCATGAGTGGGCTCCCTAGATGGTTCACAGGAATTTTGTGCCAGCCATGTCCCCCTAAGCCGGTATGAATGTCCCAAGTCGCATCTCTAGTTTGCTAGAAGGAGTAACGTTCACTAAGCAAGCGTTTCTCATTAGAGTTCTCAATATTCATGGATTCGTGTTTCTGTGGAATGCTTTTTATTTACATGTTCCAAAATATTTGTTGGTGTTAGAAATGTCTAGAAGAACCCTTAGGGTTTCAAAGATTAGAGACGGCACTGTTATTGATCATATAAATAAGGGGCATGCTTTGAACGTTATAAAGATTCTGGGAATTAATGGGCGATCTAACGGTGTTGTTACAATAGCCATGAATGTTCCAAGCCGAAAGTTAGGCGTTAAAGATATCGTGAAGATTGAAGGGCGAGAGCTAAACCCTGAAGAGGTCAATAAGATTGCGCTTATAGCTCCGCATGCCACAATTAATATAATAAGGAATTTTAAGGTTGTTGAAAAGGAAAGGGTTAAGCTCCCATCAATAATACATGGAATAATTAAATGCGCAAACCCGCCGTGCATATCCAACAGCGAAAACGAGCCTGTTAAACCAATCTTCTACGTTGAGAACGAAGAGCCCTTAAGGCTGAGATGCCACTACTGTGGGCACATAATGGGTAAGGAGGATGTGCTGAAGCAATACTGAACATTAAGTGTTAATCTGGTGCGTGAAAAATTTTGAAGCAGCAGCCCCGCCATATTTTCCTAACAGGTCCACCTAGAATTGGAAAGACAACAATAGTGTTGAAGGTTGCCAGCGAACTTAAGAATATGGGCCTTAAAGTAGGCGGCATGATAAGTCAGGAAATTCGCGAGGGAGGGGTTAGGGTCGGCTTCAAAATAGTGGATCTTAATACCTGCGTGGAAGGCATATTGGCTCATATAAATCATAAAGGCGGGCCCTCAGTGGGCAAATATAGGGTCTGCCTAGAGGATTTAGAGAACGTAGGTGTTAAAGCAATACTGAACGCATGTGAAGAATCAGATTTAATTGTTATAGATGAAGTTGGACCGATGGAGCTTCACTCTGAAGAATTTAAGAGGGTTGTCTTAAAAGCCCTAAACAGCGGAAAGACAGTTCTTGGAACAATACATTATAGGGCTAGCTCCCCATTCATGGATGCGGTAAGAAAAAGGGGAGATACGGAAATAATTGAGGTTACATATGGAAACAGAGGCAGCCTGCCTAAAATGATCATCAGAGAGATTTCTGAAAGCGCACGCTAAGAGAAGCATCTAACATGGTGGATAAACTTGTTAATCTGCGGGATCGACGATGCTGGACGCGGCCCAGTCATAGGCCCGCTTGTCATAGCTGGAGTTGTCGTTGATGAGCATGGCTTATCAAACCTAATTAATATTGGTGTTAAGGATTCAAAAACCCTATCGCCTAGAAGAAGAGAGCATTTGGCAGCTGAAATATTAAGGATCATTAAGAATTATAAAATAGTTAAAGTTCCACCGTCGGAAATAGATCGCGTCGTTGAAACTGGGAAAAAACTTAACCGCTTAAATAGGCTTGAAGCCCGCGTTATGGCGGATATTATAAGAGAACTTAAACCTGACATAGCCTACGTTGATGCTTCAGACGTACTGCCGGAAAGATTTAGGCAGCATATAGCCGAGGAAATCCCATTTAAGATTGAAATAGTTTCAGAGCATAAAGCCGACAGGAAATACCCCGTTGTTTCAGCAGCATCAATAATAGCGAAGGTGGAAAGGGATAGGGAAATTGCGGAGCTAAAAAAGAAATACGGAGACTTTGGATCGGGCTATGTAGCAGACCCAAAGACGATGCGTTTCCTAAGAAGATGGATTGAAAATCACGATTCCTACCCGGACTTCGTTAGGAAGTCATGGAAAACAATAAAGACGCTGATGAAAAATAAGGATTATGGGCATCAGAGAAGTCTAAAAATATAAAGAACACAAAAGGCTAAAGAGCATCCTTAACTAAAAATATTAAATGGGTGTAAAAATCTCCAATGGTCAATGAGGACGACATCATTAATTTTCTAATAGAACATGATGGAGAAGCCACATTAGATGAGGTTTCATCAACCTTAAAAATTCCAAAGTATGGGCTAAACTCCGCATATGCATTATTATACTCGCTCAAATCTAAAAACATTGTTGAGAGAAAGGGTGATAAATGGGTCCTGATCGAGCGGAGAAGAACCCCTACAACCTCTCCCCCTAAACCCATTGAGGAAGCTATGAAAGCAGTGGCAAAAACCTTTGAGGAAGCATCTCTAATTCAAGGTCAATTTTCTCCCACACCGCTGGATCTTCAAGTTGAGATTAAGCCGGAGGAACATTTAGCTCCCGGCGTAATCAGTCCAATGAAGCCTAATAAGCCCTATGGAACGCTTAAAAACCTTAAAAGTCTGGAGAGCGGAACGGTTCTAGACATGCTTTTTCTTAATCCCAACGGCGAGTTCCTCGGCGGGATTCCATCCTCAGGACAATTCGCTATTATTGGGCCCTTAGGCGCTGGCAAGAGCCTAATTGTCGGCGAAGCAGCTCTTAGGGTTTCTGACTCCGGATTAAGAGTTCTCTACGTATCGCTCGATGATTTTTGGAGATTTGAGTCTCAAAGGTTTGATCTTCAATCCCGCATGTTTCTTATGGCTAAGATTCTCGACTTAAATTGGGATAAGATAAGTGAAAATCTATACGTGCTGGATCAGCGATTGATAAATGAATCCTTTAAGGAAAACTATAAGCGGCTGGTTAATGATGAGAAAATCTCGTTGGCAATATTTGACTCGCTGGATGGGCTTAAATCATGCATTAGGGAAACAAAAACATTTCATGAAATATTAAGAGATATTGTTCAAACCAATAAAACTTATGGAATTACCGGGATATTCACCGCTCATTTAGATCCGTCACGCTTTGATTTGAATATCGCAAATGAAGCATCCATTTTCCCAGCGCATTTAATGGATGGCGTCATTGCGGTTGCAGATGCACAGATAAATGCTCCGGGTTTAAAAACGAACATTAAAGGGTTTAAGAGGCTGAAGGTTATATGGGTCTTAAACTGTCAAATCTGCGGTTTTGAGGAAAGCGGCATTTTGATCTGCATAACGCGTGATGGACTTATTCAATTGATTGAGCCTTAAATAGAGCCTATTTCAAGACGGCTTAGGCCTCAAGTACTCGATTCTCATCTGGATTCTGGATTTTTCCTCAGTGCAACCCCTTATCTTCCTTTCTATCTCGTTTTTTCTAGACTCCAATTCTCTTCTTCGCCTTGATATAGCGTTAAATTTCATCTCCAGCTGGCTATACCTATATGGGTCGCGGCATCTCCTCATCTCATCAATTATTTTATTCTCCTCATCTAGGATGGCGGAGTATGCTTCTTCAATCTCTTTCCTCTGAGCCTCTAGTTGAGCTAAGGTTTCATCGATCATCCTTAATTCTTCTTTCATCTTCTCCAGAATGGTTGTCTGTGACATATTTGCGAAAATTTAATAACATGTTAATAAATCTGTCGGATTTCTATTTCTTTGAACCCTGCTCCAGGATTTTCTCAAACCACTCTATATCTTCATCCTCAATCCGCCTGTATTCGGCTATTATCCTATCTATGGCCTCCACTTCCTCCTCGAAAATCTTTCTAAGCTCCTCCTCGAATTTTGCTGGATATTTGTATGGCTCTTGAATCGTTAAGTAGAGCAGCCCGGACATCAGCCTACCGATTATTGAAATCAGGTAAACCGTCATCATGGACTCTTCAAAACCTAGACCCATACCCATGCATAGGTCGAGCATGTAGCCCCCAGTTACTGAGCCGAGGAAGCTGAATGATCCAGCTACGGCGTTATATATGCTTATATGTGAACCTCTCATGCTTCTAGGCGAGATGTCCAGAAGATATGCTGAGAGAGCAACATCTGAGGAAGCCATCAGTATGCCGACAATAAAATTAACTATTATTAACTCATTCACTGTTCTCGCGATAGCATATATGAGCGGTATTAGAAAAAGCCCTGTTCTGCCTAATACTATAAGCGGCTTCCTTCCAGCTCTATCGGCTATTCTACCCGTAAACCTGCGAACTATTATCGCTGTTGAAGCGCTGACAACGTTAAGGAGGGATATTTGAAACATGTCCGCCTTAACAACCTTTACAACAGTTATCGTAAATAGGGGCCATGCTAAACCCATAGTGAAACCCTGTATTGTTGAAAGCATGCATAATCTTTTAAAATAAGGGTTTGTTCTAAGGGCTTTAGCCCAGCCCCTAATGGAGAACGTCTCCTCATATGAGGGTTCACCTTTAATTTTAAGCGTTATCAATGCAGCGGTCAAACTAAAAATGAAGCATAAAATAATAGGTATCCTATACATTTCTCTAACTTCTCCCCCAACCCGATAGAGAATGTAGCCAGAGATTATCGTTGCAGGCATGCTTCCCATAGACGCCATCGCATTAAGCTTAGCCAAAGTTTTCCCTCTGCCAATCCTGCTTGAGTAATCGCCTATAAGGGAGTTTAATGCGGGTGCAGCCATCGCAGATAATACGTAGGACAAAAGAATAATTATGATGAACTCAACTACACCGCTCACCTGCAGCAGCAGTAGCAATGCTAAAGCATATAGGAGGCTGCCTAAAAATAGGAATGGTTTTCTCCGCTTAACCCTGTCTACAACAAGCCCCCAAGGTATCTGGGCCATGCTGGGTGAAACCGAGTTTATCGCTTGAACTAATCCTATTTCTGAAGGTGAGGCGCCGAGCTGAGTCGCGTAAATCGGTATGAAGGGACCTATGAGTCCGCCTCCAAAGGAGGCTAAGAAGGTCCTCCTGTACAGTATTTTTAAGCCCTGATCCGCATCATCATCAAATTTTTGTTCGCTCATTTTATTCAAAAATGATTCGCTGTCTCCTATAAATAAATCTTCATGAGAAGCAAGTATATGAAACTGAAAATGCGAAATTCTCTCCACGATTGAAGTCGGGGATTTCCAGCCTTTCCCCAGGTTTAGGCTTCACAAGTCGCCCTCACAGCCTGTTTTGCTGGAAGCACGCCCTTACGGCGCGAGGCTCCAGCGTTCGCCGCGAAGTTTTGCGCTTCTTGGTCACATCCGCTGGTTCAGGGGTGCCACTACTTCTCTATCCCTTGTGGACTCGTGGAAGGTGCTTTCTAAACGATTAGAGGCTGGGAACGGCTGAATCGACGCCTTAAAAGTTGAAGTAGTCCGGTTGCAAAAATCTTATTTAAGAGCGTTCGGTTAATCTATTCGAAAAATATTTGAAATCTAAGAAATTTGCCGAAGTTTAGAATCTAAATGATTCCTATAATGGAGGCGGGCTGCACTTTGAGGGAGGAAATCGAGAAAAGAGTCTTAAGGGTTTTAATAAATACGGGCCTAATAATCCTAATAGGGTTAGCGCTGAGCTTCTTAAATATAAGCCTCCCCTCCGTGCTGACCATAATACCGACTGGAAGTTTTTCATTAACGGTTTTCATATCTCTAATCATAATTATAGTGCTATTTTTTACGGCTCTAAGAATCACATTAGACTTAATAAGGCTGATGGACGCTGTCTCAGCTTCATTCCTGAGGCGTATACCAGGCTTTAATCCCGAGAAGAGTCCCTCAATAATTAGGGCGCTAAAGGAGTTGTTAGCGGTCTTCGCCGTAGCCATATGTACGTCGCTCTCTTCGCCATTAATTTCATCCATTCCTAAAGTAGGCGGATGGTTAAGCCTAGCGCTTTCAATAGCTGCATTCGCTTTCTCAGCAATATTAATGTATGATGCTGGCAAAACCATATATGCTGCTTTCGAATCCTCGATACAAATTTTAGTTGACCATATAGTTGCACATATCAACGGTGATGAAGCAAAGAATATGAAAAACGATGTAAGTAAATCAAATCGTGGGCGGGATTAAAAATGGACATGGACGATTTTTATTTTCGATTCCTTCCAGTTTAAACGGCGCTATTCAACATATATTGCTGGTTTATATGGCCTGGCTTGCTGCGCTTTCCCCCTCGGATCATACTTCTGCCGGTCTTCTTCGCTATAAACGATTACTTCAGCGTTAAACTCTTTTTCTAGGAGAGTTTTTGCATAGTTTATTTCAGTTATCTCATCAATTATGCCGGCCTTCAAAAGCCTATCTTTCCTATCCTTAGGAAGCGTGTTGATCTCCTCAATCAGCCTGCTTACGAATGGCGCTAGGCTTTTAGCTACGCTTCTCAGTTCATGGTCTTCCATTAAGGTCTTCATCGCCTCTCTCATGTCCACCATTTTAGATGCTGCAGCCTCTAAAATCTTCATGTAAGCCTTCCATTTCCATTGCGCCGCAGTATAATAATAGATCCTCTTCGGCTGGGTCTTCATCAACCTCAGAATATTTATTGTGTCGCTTATTAGATTTTTAATGAAGACCTCGGTCTCCTCAGCTTTTAAGTCTATTTTAGATTCATCGTATTCCGGCCATTCGGCAAGCGACACGAAGCCCTCGTTTCCAAGCATGCTCCATATTTCCTCGCATATGAATGGCGCGAATGGCGCCAAAAGCCTAACCCATATGTTAGCGATGTCCCTAAGGGTCTTCAGGTTAGGTTTATCTCTGCGCCTAAGATACCATCGCACATCATTCCAAATCTCATATAGGGCTATTTCAGCAGCGGTTCTTGTCTTAAGATTTTCTATGGCCTCCGTTACAGATCGTATCCTACCCTGCAGCGTTGAGAATAACCATCGATCTATACTTTTAACTTCCTCATCGCCGTCCATCTTTGCGATCTGCTCCATGAACGCGTAGAGCGCTTTAAGTCTGGCATCTATGCTTCTGGCATTTTCTTCACGCCAATCCGGATCATCCATTTCCTCAGCTGCTAAAGCTAAAGTTAACCTAACAACATCGGCGCTGAAACGGTTTATAGCATCCCTTAAGGTTAGAAAGTTCCCCTTCGACTTAGACATCTTTTGTCCCTCAATTGTTAGCACACCGTTTACGCCTATTGCTCTTGGCCACTGCTCCCTCGGGAAAAGCGCAACATGCTGGAATATGAAGAATGATAGGTGGTTTGGAACAAGTTCCTTAGCTGACACTCTGAGATCAACCGGGTACCAGTATAGGAACTCCTCACGCATCTCACGTATTACTGAAGGGGCGATTCCAGACTTCCCAGCCACAGTCTCTAAATCTCCCTTTCCAAAAAATATGTAATCAAAGACTTCCCTCAGCAGCTGCTCCGGCTTAATATCGTATTGCCTAATATGCTTAGCTATCGTGTAGAAAGCCATGTAGATTGTTGAATCGCTTAATGTCTCAACTATCCATCCGGGGCTCCAGGGAAGAGGTGTGCCTAAGCCTGTTTTTCTAGCGCATGCCCAATCCCTAAGCCAATCGATTTTATCATGGAAATATGCTCTTGCGCTCTCAGGGAAAATCTTAGCTGAGTCAATTGCTTCATGAGCCATCTTCTTCCATTCAGGATCGGAATAACGTAGAAACCATTGGTCTGAAAGTATTTTAACAATGCATCTTGTTGTGCATCTACATACAACCTTCTGGGGTAAATCATACATTGAATCCGCTATATTCTTTCTCCTAAAGTCTTCTATTATTTTGGTCTTCACATCTTTAACTATTTTGCCAGCGTATTCGCCGCATATGGGCTTTAAAATGCCTGTGTGAAATTCCTTCCTATATATTATTGATGTTGCTTCCTCAAGCTTAGGGTCAAATTGATCTTTAATTTTAAGCTGCTCAACTATTTCTATGGCTGGATAATCGCCGAAGCCATCGATGCTTATCAACGAGATGGGTTTAATCCCTTCAACCGCTTCGGCTGAAATGCCGAATCTCTCCAAAGTCTCCGGTTTTTCTATTAGGTCTTTAAGAGCCACCCAATCTGCGGGTGCATGCGCTGGAACGCTGTAAACGACGCCGGTTGCAGCTTCCGGATCAACGAACCATCCGGGAAGTATAGGGAGCTCTCTGCCGCCGATGGGCTCCTTAAAACTTTTACCGATCAGTTCTTCACCTTTAAACTCCCTTAAAACCTCAACCTTCTTAAGCTGCTCAGAGAGCTTCCGCGCAGCCTCTTTGCTTATAATCCATTTTTCACAGTCAACTCTGGCTTCAACATATGTTGCATCGGGATTTATGAACATATTTGTTACGCCGAAGATAGTTTCAGGCCTAAAGGTTGCCGCTGGAAGATATCCATCGCCAAATATGAATTTTATTAATGTATATTCTTCCGGAAATACTCCCTCACCTTCCAAACGATCATGATCCCCGGTTGGGCTTTGGCAGTTTGGGCACCAAACCACTGGATGTGTTCCCCTACTAACATAGCCCTTCTCGCGTAGGGTTTCATACTGCCACTCTATGAAGCGGCTGTATGTCTGTTCATGGCTTGTTGTGTGAAATTCCCTACGCCAATCAACTGAGAATCCCATTCTCTTAACAACTTCTCTACTCTCACGGGTGTAGTAGCTTGCCATGTAAACCGGATCAACAAACTTATCAAGCTCCTCTTCTGGAACGCCGTCAATCTCCCTTAAAGCTCTTATTAATTCTTTATCGCCCATCTTCAATCTTAGCGATGCACCAACTATCGGCTCACCGGTCCAATGCCAAGCCCATGGGAAAAGCGTGTTGTAACCCTTCATCCTCATGAATCTGGCGTAAATATCCACGCGGGTAGCTGTGAAGCCGTGTCCCATATGCAGTGGACCATTCATGTATGGGTAGGGGAATGTCGCGAAGAATTTTTTACGTTTCAGATCGGGATCAGCCTCAAATATTCGGGCTTCCTCCCACCTTCTCCGCCACTTTTCCTCAATCTCTCTCCAATTTATCGAAGCCATCTTCACTTCCCCACAATTCTATAAATAAATTCTTTAGCTTCCACTAAAGCTTTAGCGGCGTTTTCAACTCTTAATCCGCCGGCTTGGGCAAAATCTGGTTTTCCGCTTCCACCTCCGCCAAGAGCTGAGCCGATTTTTCGAGCTATCTCCGACGCGTTGACGCCGGCTTTTATTGCTTCCTCACCGGCTCTGACGACGGCTCTGGCTTCATTATTAACGCATATAAACGCAACAATGGCTCTGGGATTCAATTTAACAATTTCGTTCGCTGTTTTGATAAGCAGATCCACATTGGCTTCCTGCATGTTAACCACTTGCGAAATAAATTTTAAGCTGCCAATATTTAAGGCTGCAGCGGAATATTTTTCAGCCATTATCTTAGCGATCTTCTCGATGAGGCGCTCCCTCTCACGGCGTAGCTCTTTATGTTCGTTCATAATCCTTTCAACTGTTGCTTCAACCTTCTCGATTGATGCTTCAAGAACCTCGGCGATCTTAAGCATCTTCGTTTCTGTTTCCCGCGTTCTCCTTAGGGCCGGTATCCCCGCGCTGAAGATTATTCTTTCGACGCCGTCCTGTATTCTCTCGGTTCGAACTATTTTTATTAAGCCCACTTCGCCGGTTGATTTACAGTGTGTTCCTCCGCATGCTTCAACATCCCAATCTCCAGTTTTAACAACCCTTATCTCTCTACCTGGAACAACCCCTCCCTGATAGAGCCTGAAGCCGTATTTTCTCTCCGCTTCCTCCCTGGGCATCCAGAATATTTCAACGGGCATGTTCCTTAAAACAGCCTCGTTGGCTAACTCTTCTATTTGAGCGATCTCCTCCCTGCTTAGCCTTTTCGGATGAGTTATGTCAAGCCTAGATTGCTCAGCGTCTTTCTGGGCTCCAGCCTGCCAAACATGTTCGCCGAGTATTCTCCTAGCTGCGCCCATAATTAAATGGGTGGCTGTGTGATGCCTCATTAGGCTTATCCGCCTATTCCAATCTATTACGCCTTTAACCTCTTCACCCTCCTTCGGGACCGGTCCATCGACAAAGTGAACTATAATATTGCCAACGGTTTTCCTCACATTGTAAACTCTAGTTTTCACGCCGTTAAATTCTAGAAAGCCGTGATCAGCCGGTTGCCCACCGCCCTCCGGATAGAAGGCGGTTTTATCCAGTATTACGCGGTTTCCGGAAACCCTAAGAACCTTAGCGTTAAACTCCCCAATGTAGGCATCTGCGTAATATAATGGGTAAGTTTCAGGAAGATCTGAAACATCTATGCCTAGATCCTCAATTTCTTCAGCGGCTTTAAATGCCGGCCTTGAGGATGCCACATGCTTCTCCGCTACGAAACTATAAAATCCCTCAGGGACATTAACAAATATGCCCTCTGATGAGGCAACTTCGCTGACAACTTCAGGTGTTAATCCATGAGAATCGTAAAGTTCAACAAGTTTTTCAATCGGCATCTCCCCTTCACCCCTCATCTTAACTTCACGGACAATTCTCTTCACAAGATCTCTCCCCCTCTCAAGGGTCTGCTCATACTTCTCAAGTTCTATCTTCAGTAGCTCTAAAATTTCATCGCGCATCTCCGTTAAATGCGGGAAATCAGCCGACCAATGGGAGATCTGCATGTCCACTATGTCCATCATCATATTTTCAATTGACAGGTTCTTAAGCAGCCTATATGTTCTCCTAATTAATAATCTGGCTAAATAGCCTTCCTCAACGTTTGATGGAACAACACCCTCAGCGAGCATAAAAGCCAAACATTTAGTATGGTCAGTTACGGCGAAAGCGTCAACTATGGGGTTCACGATGCGCTGTAAATCATCCACATCGAAGCCTAGGTTAGACGCTATTCTCCTCCAGTTCTCAGCCCGACTTACAGTTTTAGATATACTTATCAAACCTGAAGCCTTAGAGAATTCCACTAAAATTTTCTCATCTACGGCGCCTATTCCAGCCAACCTCATGATCCTGTCGAGCAGAGCGCCGTAAACCGCATGGAAGCAGCTTAATGAGCCTTGAGAAAGCCACGTGAACCTCTCTATCCCATAGCCGGTGTCAACCGTTCTTATTGGCAGCTCGATCAGCTCATCGCCCACAACCTTATATCTCATGAAAACTAATGTTGCAACCTCCAATCCGCCAACCACGCTTTCAACATCTGGACCGGCGTTTCCGCCGCCTGACCATATTCCCTCCTTATAAATTATATATTCCGGTTTAATGTGGAGAACACTTGTTAAGAATTCATGGTGATATCTTAATGTTTCATCCTTCCAGTAAACCTCCCTATCTGGATAGTTAAACGCATGGTGACCGCCCATCTCGAAGATCGTTAGATGCCTCCCAAAGGTTGGACCTACATTTTCCAGATCAGGGAATCTTATGCATGGTTGACTTATGACGAGCGGGTTGGCCGGAGGCGGAATCAGCCCCTCAGTTACATATGGCTGGAAATCAATTATGCTGGCATTAGTGAAGTATAGGTCGTCTCTCCATCGGGCAACAATAGGGTAGGGTTTAATGCGCTTATGGCCTCTCTCCTCAAAAAAAGATAGGAAAGCCTCCCGCATCTCGCTCAGAGTGTAAAATCTCCAAACTGGAGACTTACCGATAAAGGTGTATGATCCGCAGCCGTAAATATTAGATTCTCCGCAGAAGGTTTGATCGCTATTCAATGTCCAGAAATGCTCGCCGCATTTTGGACAAAGTTTCCTAACATAACCGTTTTCCAGAAAGAATGGTAATCGATATTCCTCCTCAGGAAACCGCATTAATCTCCTCCTCAAGCAGTTATTAAAGTAAGCGGTAAAATTAAGAATAATTTGGGAAAGCGCTTAAATAAGTATCGCTGTGGCAATAAAATAATTAATAATCAATCTATCCAAATAGGGCCGCGAGTCCCTCCAGAGCTTCCTCTTCCTCTTTCTTCTCCTCTTCCTTCTTCTTTTCTTCTTTAGGCTTCTCCTCTACAGGCGCAGGGGCAGAAGGCGCAGCTGGCGCAATCATTGGCATAAATGTTGGCGCAGACTTTAGAGCCTCATCAATGTTTATTTCAGATAGAGCCGCAACTAAAGCCTTAACCTTTATTGGATCCACATTTATACCCGCTGCATGTAGAACCCTAGTTAAATTTTCCTCATCTATCGGTTTACCGGCCCTATAGAGCAGCATCGCGGCATGTATATACTCCATCCTAAATCACCATCCTCATTTATTGGCTTTTTTACTCAACTTTTCGAACATAGCTAATCTACTACTTAAAGTTTCCGCTAAAGAAAAACATTTAAGCTTACTGGGAGAAATTAGGCGGAGAAGAGATGTTGAATGATTTCCCAGCATTTTAGGTAAGATTATATGTTTCTACCATAACATTATTTAAATACAATCGTAAGATTGTATCTGAAGCATGCATATGGAGGTTGACGTTCAATTGCTGGTTGAGGTTCGCTGGCACGGTAGAGGCGGCCAAGGCATAGTTACAGTGAGCCGTATGCTTGCTCAAGCAGCGCTGCTTGACGGCAAATATGCGCAGGCTTTCCCGGAGTTCGGTCCTGAAAGAAGGGGCGCTCCAGTTACTGGATATACGAGGATATCTGATGAGCCGATTGTGATCCACAGCCAAATATATAATCCCCACGTTGTGGTTGTTGTTGACCCAACGCTTATAGGCAGCGTCAATGTGACCAGGGGGCTTGCACCTAAAGGATTAATTGTGGCTCATTCTGATAGAAGCCCTGAAGATTTAAAAAAGATCCTGGATGCGTATGAAGCGAAAGTTTACACTGTTAACGCCATGAGGATAGCGCTTGACATATTGGGCAGACCAATATATAATACGGCTATGCTTGGGGCTCTACTAAGGGTTACGCCGCTGGCAAGATTGGATTCGCTTATAAAGGTCATTGAGGAAAGGTTTCCAGGACCTGTTGGTGAAAAAAATGTTGCTGTAATAAAGAGGGCTTATGAAGAGGTGAAGGGAGCTGAGTGAAATAAAATTGGGATGGAAGTCTCTTCCAATAGGCGGTTTTCTGCTGGAACCTGGATCAGCAATGAAATATAAAACCGGAGATTGGAGAGCTTTTAAACCGGTTATAGATCGGAAGAGATGCGTAAATTGCCTTTTATGCTGGATCTACTGTCCAGACTCGGCTATAATTAGACTTGAAAAGTTCGTTGATGTAAACTACGATTACTGTAAGGGATGCGGTGTCTGCGCAAATGAGTGCCCGGTGAAATGCATAACAATGGTGGAGGAGAAACGTTAAATGGCGAAAATAATTGGTTTAACTGGAAATGAGGCTATAGCGTACGCTGTTAAACAATGCGATGTTGACGTAATAGCTGCGTACCCAATCACCCCGCAGACGATAATGGTTGAGCTGCTCAGCGAATACGTTTATAATGGTGAGATTGACGCCGAGTTTGTATGCGTGGAATCGGAGCATTCAGCCATGTCTGCCTGCGTCGGCGCAAGCCTAACAGGCGCTAGGGTTTTCACCGCAACAGCAAGTCAGGGTTTAGCCTTAATGCATGAGATGCTTTACATTGCTTCTGGGCTGAGATGCCCAATAGTTATGGGTGTTGCAAATAGGGCTTTATCCGCTCCGCTTAATATCCATGGGGATCACTCAGACATGATGGGTTCAAGAGACTGCGGCTGGATACAAGTATATGCTGAAAACGCTCAGGAAGCATATGATTGGATAATTCAAGCGTTCAAAATAGCTGAGGATCACAGGGTTCTGCTTCCAATAAGCGTGAACATAGATGGCTTCATAATTTCACACTCAATGGAGAGGGTTGAAGTTTTAGAGGATGAGGATGTTTCAAGGTTTCTTCCACCTAGAAAGCCCATTATAACGATTGATCCAGCAAAGCCGATAACCGTTGGGGCTCTATGTTTACCGGACTATTACTTCGAAGTGAAACGTCAGCAAGTTCAAGCCTTAAATGAATCCCGCAATGTTATACGTGAAGTTAACAAAGAGTTCGAGTCTTTCAGTGGCCGGAAATATGATTTGCTGGAGACATACGGAATGGGCGACGCTGAGGCGGCGATAATCTGCCTGGGAAGCACGGCTGGAACAGCAAAGGCTGTTGCGATGGATCTTAGAAGTGAGGGTAAAAGGGTTGGGGTTATAAAGCCCTGGGTCTACAGGCCCTTCCCGGAGGAGGACTTGGTTAAAGCCGTTGGAGATGCTGAGACGCTGGCTGTTCTCGATAGGGCTTGCAGCTTCGGTGCGCCCTTCAATGCGCTCTGCAGCGATGTTATTGCAGCGCTCTATCGCCATGGAAGAAGCGATGTGAAAGTTTTCAACTGCGTTTACGGCTTGGGTGGAAGGGACATAACGCCCGCCGATATAAGGGCAATATTCAACGAAGCTCTTGAAGCGGTTCAAACTGGAATTGTGAAGGAGCAATTAAAGTTTATAGGGGTGAGGGAGTGATGGTTAGGCTTAGTGAACTGCCGGTTGAGGAGCTTTTCACATCGGGGCATAGGCTCTGCGCGGGATGTGGAGCTGGAACAATAATGAGGATGACGCTGAAAGCTACCCGTGGACCGACGGTTGTGGTGAATGCAACCGGATGCGTTGAAGTTGCCTCAACAATATATCCCTACACTTCATGGAAGGTTTCATGGGTTCATGTGGCCTTTGAGAACGCTGCGGCTGTAGCGTCTGGAATTGAGGCAGCTTATAAGGCGTTGAGGAGAAAAGGCTTATGGGATAAGCATGTGGATGTAATAGCCATAGCCGGCGACGGGGGAACATTTGACATCGGCATACAGGCTCTTTCAGGAGCCTTAGAGAGGGGACATGACTTCCTATATATATGCTACGATAATGAAGCCTACATGAACACTGGGATTCAGAGATCGGGGGCAACGCCCCATGGGGCTGCAACAACAACCAGCCCGGCTGGAAGGAAGGTTCCTGGCAAACCAGAGTTTAAGAAGGATTTAATAGGGATATGCGCGGCTCATGGAATAGAATATGCTGCTACAGCTTCGCCGGCATATTGGAATGACTACATAACGAAGGTTCAGAAAGGCCTGGAGGTTGAGGGTCCAGCGGTTATTCATGTTTTTTCACCATGTCCATTAGGCATGAGATTTGATTCCTCTAAGAGCATGGAGGTAGCTAGGTTAGCTGTTCAAACACGCTACTGGCCTGTATATGAGGTTGAGAAGGGCAAATACAAACTTAACATTAAGGTTCCGCAGCCTAAGCCGCTGGTTGATTTCCTCAAGATGCAGGGAAGGTTCAGCCATCTATTCCAGCCTGAATTTCAGCATGAGATTGAAGCCCTGCAGAGATGGGTAGATGAGAACTGGAAGAGAATATTGAGCCTCTGCGGTGAGACAGCGTGAAATCAGTTTTCCTCTAAAATCCACTCTTATATTTTTTATGAGATTCTCGTTAATTTTTTCGGCTCACTAAATCTTGGGATATCTCCTTGGCTTTCCTCATAACCTCATACTCATCCACGGTATTTACGCTTCTATCTTCCATGATGATTTTTCCATCAATTATAACCGTGCTAACATCGCTTCCACGCGTTGAATACACTAGCGCCGCATAAATGTTATGCAGGGGGGTTAAGTGGGGCTTTTTAATATCTATCAATATTATATCGGCTTTCTTGCCAACTTCAAGCGAACCCACCGATCTATCGAGTCCAAGGGCTTTAGCGCCGTCTATTGTAGCCATCTCAACGACTTTTCTGGCTGGGAGAACGCGCGGATCCCCATATTTAGCCTTTTGAAGCAGAGCGGCAATCTTCATGGTTTCAAACATGTCGAGGCTATTATTGCTGGCCGGGCCGTCCGTTCCAAGCCCAACTGTTACGCCCGCATCTAAGAGATCCTTAATCCTAGGTGTTCCTGAAGCCAATTTCATATTAGATATCGGATTATATGCGGCTTTAACGTTGCGTTTAGCCATTAACGCCATATCCAAATCTGAGATGTGGATGCAGTGCGCAGCCAGCAAATTAGGCCTAAGGAGACCTATTTCATCCAATAATTCAACCTCACTTTTCCCATAGGCTTCCTTGATATTAGCGGAGTCGCTTTCTGACTCAGCTAGATGTATATGTACGCCAACGTTAAGCCTTGCAGCTTCCCTACCGATCTTTTCAAGCAGTTTAGGGCTGCATGTGTATACGGCGTGAGGCCCAAGCATAACGGATATTCTACCACCTAAGCTTCCATGATATTTCTCGGCTATTTTCACGGCTTCTCTAAGAAGCATTTTACCAAGAATCTTACGTCCAGCCTCAATTATTCCGGGGGACAAGACGCATCTTAAGCCGACCTCGGCAACAGCTTTAGCGACAGCGTCTTCATGGAAATACATGTCTGAGAAGCATGTTGTCCCGCTCTTAATCACCTCAATGCAGCTGAGTAAGGAGCCATAGTAAACATCCTCAGGTCTCAGCTTAGACTCAAGGGGCCATATTATCTCCCTCAGCCAAGTATTCAAATCTTTATCTTCCGCTATGCCCCTGAAAAGCGACATTGCGGCGTGAGTGTGGCAGTTAATCAGCCCCGGCATCGCAATCTTGCCTTCCCCGTTGATAACCCTATCAGCCTCAAAGGTTGGCGCCTCAACCTCTCTTCCAACATAAATTATCTCCCCATCCCTTAATGCGATTAGCCCCCGCCATATTACACCTTCAGCCACCATGGTGAGAATAGCGCATCCTCGAATAACGACATCCGCCTTCAATTAAGCGCATCCTCCGCAAAGAAACGGTTAGACATGATTAATCGATTTATAATTATACTGATATGAAAATTTTAATTTCACCCCATTTTTGTCTAATCGTAAAATATATGTTAAGCCGGCGTCATGGCGGTTTTTCCTAAACTTTTAAATATTTCTCAAATTATGTAATTATTGAGATCTTTAAGGAGCCAAGGTCAACATAATGGTTGATATTTGTCCGGTATGCGGGCTTCCAAAATACATCTGTGTTTGCGGGGAAATAAGTAAGGAGCAGCAGAAGATTAAGATACGTTTAGAGACGAGGAAATTTCGGAAGGCAATGACCCTCATAGAAGGGATTGATGATAAAAACGTTGATTTAGGTAGGTTAGCTCAGAAAATGAAGGCTCACTGCGCATGCGGCGGCACAGCGAAGAATGGCCAAATCATGCTGCAGGGCGACCAAAGAGAAAAAGCATATCAGTTTCTTATCCAAATGGGTTATCCTAAAGAGAACATTGAAGTGCAATGAACGGTGGCGATAAAGGATCAGATGGATAAATAAGATTCGCTGGAGAATTAAATGGAAGCCGACGGCTCAAAGCAGAGATAGCGTTACGGTTTGCCCTAGATGTGGAAGCCTAAATATTCATCTTTCCAGCAAATTTGATGCATGGCTTATGCCGAAAAGATATTTTTGTGAAGACTGCGGATATATGGGTCCATTAGTTTTAGAAATCGACAAAGAGAGCCGTGAAAAAAATAAAGAGGGGAATAATTTATGAATCAATCAGGTATTTCTAGATGCAGCTGCCTCTTTAAGGTTTTATAGCGGTTTCTAACGGTAACCTCAGTTACGCCAGCAGCCTCAGCGATATCCTTCTGGGTTCTTTTTTCACCAGCCTGGTAGCATGCGATGTAGAGCGCTGCAGCGGCTAAACCTATTGGGTCCTTGCCGGCTGAAATATGTTTCAGTCTAGCTTCGTTTAGTATTCTTAGAGCTGCTGTTTGAATATGCCCTGAGATTCCGGCTCTCTCAGCGATTTTTGAAAGGTAGACAACTGGGTCAGCGATGGGCATGGTTAGGTCGAGTTCACGTAGCAGAAGCCTATAGCATCTTGCCACATCCTTCCTGCCGACTAGACTGGCTTCAGAGATCTCCCTGAGATTTCTCGGTGTACCAGTTAATCTGCATGCGGCATAAAGCGATGCTGCAGCTATTGCCGCTATTGATCTTCCCCTTACAAGTCCCTGATCCAGCGCTTTACGGTAGATCACAGCCGCCTTCTCCTTCACTGCGGATGGTATTGAGAGCTTATCCGATAGGCGGTCAATCTCAGTCATTGCTTGAGCGAGGTTTCTATCCATTGATGAGTGAACACGGGATCTTATATGCCACTTTCTTAATCTCCACATTTGAAGCCTCGTGTTCAGCGGAAGCTTACGTCCGAGGGCATCCCTATCGATCCTATCGATCGCTGTGGATAAACCCTTATCATGCACGGAAAATGAGGTTGGTATTCCCACTCTGCTCCTGCTTTCCTTCTCCTCCTGGGTGAAAGCTCTCCATTCCGGACCCTTATCCAGAGCAGTCTCCTGGATAACTAAACCGCAATTACTACAAATAGTTTCACCAGTATCAGGATCACTAATAAGATTTGTGCTACCACATTCCGGACACTTATCTAACATTACTACTTGAGTTTTTACCTCGAGGTTTTCCTCCTCTTCCATACTCTTCCCCCCATTGCCCATATATTGTGGGGTGACTCTTAAGGACGGGATAACCTCTCAGAAGCGATTCCTCATAATAATCGGAACCGGTCTTAGATCATCGAACCCGTTAATAGCCCGTAAAAACGTTTAAAGGAACCTTCTAATATATAAATCTTTCGATTTTTGAAGGACCTCTTCAGATTTCTCTCTGATCAATAATTATCTTTAAAAAGAAATCTTGAAAGCATGAAGTTTCTTGATTTTTCAGCAGGACAAATGTACGAAAATTATAAATAACACGCTCAATATTAAGATACTCTAATTTAAAGGGTGAACTGGTTGAGCGATAAAGGTCTTATTTGGATTTACAGGAACTATGAAGATTGCAGCGGATGTAGAAGATGCGAAATTGCCTGCTCGCTGAAACATGAGGGCAAGATATGGCCGGAAGCCTCAAGGGTCAGGGTTTTCATGCTCGTTCCCGGAATCGAGGTTCCGCATCTATGTGTTCAATGCTATGACTATCCATGTGTTGAAGCATGTCCAGTTGGGGCTCTCTCAACAAGCAAGGAAACAGGCGCTGTGCTAACTGATAAAGATAAATGCATAGCATGCGGTAAATGCATAGAGGTCTGCCCGGGCAAGGTTCCGTTTATACATCCAACTGAAAACTATGCTGTTATATGCGACCTTTGCGGTGGGGATCCGGAATGCGTTAAGGCCTGCGGTAAAGGCGGATGGAACGCCCTTCAGCTCATCCGAAGATGGGGAAACGAGCTTGATATAAAATTGTATGCGAAAACCCCTGAGAAAATAACTAAGGATCTCACCGCGAAACTTTACGGTGAAGAAGTAGCGGAGGGTGTTTAAAATGAGAGGCTACGCTGGAAAATTTCTTGAAGTGGACTTATCATCTGAGAACATTAAGGAGATAAAGATCGGCGAGGATGTTCTGAGGCAGTATATTGGCGGACGGGGATTAGCCGCAAAGATTCTTTGGGACCGTTTAGGGAAACAATGGGAGGATGTGGATCCTCTAGGTCCGGAAAACATGCTGCTGGTGCTGACCGGACCATTAACCGGGTTTATGCCCGGCGGCAGAATATGCATATCGGGCAAGTCCCCGCAATGCAACGGCATAGTTGGATCAACGGTCGGCGGGGAGTTTCCAATAGAGCTTAAATGCGCAGGGTATGATGGGATAATATTCACTGGGGTTTCAGAGAAGCCTGTATATCTGTTTATTAAGGATTCTGATGTCGATTTAAAGGATGCTGGACACTTATGGGGGAAAAACGCTAGGGAAACAGTGTTAACATTGATTAAGGAATGGCGGAGAGATTTTGAGAGCCGCTACTCTAGGCGGGGGCTACTGAAGGAGCCTGCGATGTTATATATTGGACCTGCCGGTGAAAGAATGTGTCGAACGGCGGCTGTGACGCATAAGTGGGCGCATGCAGCCGGTTACGGTGGATACGGCGCGGTTATGGGCTCGAAGAAGTTGAAGGCAATTGTGGTTAAGGGAACAGGGCCACTTCCAGATGTTCATGACATGGAGAGAACGGTGGAGATTCACAATAAAATTGTGGATGCTGGATTAAGAATGGATCTTTTTAGGCGTTGGGGCACAGCCTCAGCGGGATATTCAACGGGCGCCGAATCAAGCTCCGAGCCCATTATGAACTGGCAGGAGGAGTGGCATAACGAGGAAAGCTTCGGCGTTAACGAGTTTGAAAGGTTCTGGGTTAAAAGGTTTTGGGGGGACTACGGTTGCCCCATAACATGCTTGAAGGTAGCCGTGATCAAATCTGGACCATTTAAGGGCGCTGTAACAGATAATCCGGACTATGAGAACCAGGCGTATTTAGGAACAAACCTTGGGATCTTTAAGCCTGAGGGAAACATCTATCTAACCGCGTTAGCGGATGATCTGGGCTTCTGCGGGATTCAAATTGGGAATCTGCTTGGCTTCGCCGCTGAACTTTATCAGAGGGGCATATTAACTAGGGAAGATTTAGGGGGCATAGAGCTAAAATGGGGCGATGCTGAAGCGTTCGCAGCCTTAATGAAGCTGATCGCTGAGCGTAAGGGGATAGGCGACATACTTGCTGAGGGAACCTACAGGGCGGCTTTAAAGATAAGCGAGATTAAAGGTGTTGATACCTTGCAGTATGCTGTTGTCTCTAAGGGCATAGGGATAGGTGCGCATGGAATAAGAAGCGAGAAGGATTATCCGCATTACGTGTCATATGCCTGCTCAGTTCAGGGCGGCGACCACACATCGGTTGCATATATACCGATCGATCATGGAGGCAGCGAATTGGCGGCAATGATCTACGATTCAGGCGTATTCTGCATGTTCACATTCTTCAGCCCTGAAACCCAAAATCTCCTATGGGATCTCCTAGAATCCGTCACAGGCTGGAAGATTACGCCTGAAGAATGGTATAATACTTCAGCGCGCAGAATACTGCACATTCAAAGGGCGGCTTTACTCCTAGGCGGTCCAGACATCAGATGGAATCCGAAAATCCATGATGATGTGCCTAAGAGATGGTATGAGCCGTTAAGTAAAGGACCGTTTAGCGGTAAAGCCGTTGATGGAAAGAGGATGCGTGAATCAATAAATGAATATTATAGAGCCGTAGGTTGGGATGAAAATGGTGTTCCAACCTCTGAGGAGCTTAGACGTCTAGGGCTGGACGATGTTGATGAAAAACTTGAGGAGATCAGGAGATCCTTAAGGTAACCCGATTTTTCCCTTAATTTTTTGTCGGCGCCCTAACCTTTAAAACATCCTTATTGACAAGGTTGGGTGGAATTCTGCCCTCAAGTATTGCGATCATGTTTTCAGCGGCCATCATCGCCATCTTTGTTCTTGTCTCATAGCTGGCGCTTGCTATATGCGGCGCCGCAGTTACATTTTCCAGCGATAGGAGCGGATTATCCGGATCAGTCGGCTCCCTCTCCCAAACATCTAATCCGGCGGCCCATATCCAGCCCTCCTTAAGAGCCTTATATAACGCTTTTTCGTCAACCACAGGTCCACGCGATGTGTTTATTAGACAGGCTGTTCTCTTCATCAACCTGAGTTTATCCTCGTTTATTAGGTGGTATGTCGCCGGCGTTAGCGGAACATGTATTGTCACGAAATCCGCTTCTCTAAGAAGGGTCTCTAAGTCAACATATTGGACGCCTATTTCCCTCTCAGCAGCATAGTTTCGGTAAACATCGTAATAGAGGATCCGCATATTCATGCCCTTAGCCCTCCTAGCGACGGCTGTGCCTATTCTACCCATGCCAATTATGCCTATGGTTTTGCCCCAAACATCCTGGCCTAGAAACATTGTTAAGCCCCACGGTATCTTCCATTTACCCGATCTAACATATCTGTCTGCTTCAGCAACTCTCCTCGCGGTTGCCATTAATAGGGCGAAGGCGAAGTCAGCTGTTGTTTCAGTTAAAACTTCAGGCGTATTAGTTACGTATATGCCCTTTCTTGTTGCAGCCTCAACATCAATATTATCGTAGCCCACCGCAACTTGGCTTATGCCCCAGAACTGTGGTCCAGCAGCATCGATAACTTCGCTGTCAACCTTCTCGGTTAACATGCAGATTAAACCATTAACATCCCTAACCTTCTCGATTAGAATATTTTTCGGCACAGGGCTTTCATAAGGCCAAAACTCAACTTCAAATCTGGCTTTTAACATGTTCGCAGCTTCTTCAGGCAGCTCTCTCGTAACGAAAACCCTTTTTCTTAGGGAACAGTTCTCCATGGGGGATCACTATTACCTTATTGCACGAGGAAGGAAAATAAAATATTTATCCCAAAAATTTCTTAGCAGATATTGTGGTGGGAAAATTGGATAAGGCTTCGATGGAAACCGCTAAAAGGCTCCTTGTCGAGTTTAAGGGGGAAGATTACGCCTTTGGGGATGAAGCCCTAAAACAATTTGATAGATACGTTAGCAGGGTTGGAGATAGGGTTGCCATCGTATCCGGCGGAACAGGCGTGAGAACAGGCATAGT
>Ga0272449_1000653_pt1 | contig 39871 bp, 35 predicted proteins | sample YNPCB0241_FD_198679 | JGI IMG/M metagenome (GOLD analysis project Ga0272449, IMG submission 198679) | Hot spring sediment microbial communities from Yellowstone National Park, WY, United States - YNP-CB-024-1 | ecosystem: Environmental > Aquatic > Thermal springs > Hot (42-90C) > Sediment...
AAACAACCTCTTTCCCATCTGATATGACATCAACAACGCCTTTTAGAAGAACCGTAACATTATATCTCTGGCACATTTCCCTAACCTTTTCAACTCTTTCCTCAACAGAGGATCCCAGCTCTATTCCAAAGAGTCTCCTAAACTCGCCGGCATGGGGTGTCAATACAACATCCCTACCGGAGACCGTATTAAGGACTTCTGGGAAGAGTGCTGTGGCGTCCAGAACCGCCGGAACCCCCGCACCACGTATGTTTTCCAGCAGCTCTATGATTCCCTTTTCAGAGCCTCTGGCAAGTCCAGGCCCAACTGTGAGTGCTGTTATCCCATCAACAACCTCAGCTATCCTTACGGCAGACCTTGGAGTCAGCTTGTAGTCTGTGAGGGGTAGGACGATGATGGATGGTGTGTAGGATCTTATGGCAGTGGCTATCTTTTCAGGGACAGCCAAGTAGACTAGGTCAACCCCGGCCCTCATCGCGGCGAGGGAGGCTAGGAGGGGAGCTCCATGATATAGCCAGCTTCCGCCAACAACTAGAACGACGCCGTTCTCGCCTTTTCTGGAGTTCAATCTCCTAGGCTTGGATGCGGCCGCTATATCCTCATCCGACGACTCTCTCAACAACCCAGCTCACTGGCTCCTTCATGGGGAGGGTGTTATAAAGGATGTGTATAAAGGCTGGCTCCAATGTATGAGCTGGGATGGGCTGGGACTTCACTATAGGGGGAAACACCGTTCTCGCAGTCGCATTATCCATATTCCTCAAGATGAGAGGATTTAACCCCCTACTCGTTACATCTGAGAGGAGGCTGGGAAACTTCTCAATCCAGCCCTTCAGATTAGATCATCTTAAGACGATCGGTGTGGAGCCTGACAGGTACTCGGAGGCGTATTATACTACGGTGTCAATTGAAGGTTATTCTGAGGCACATAGGCTGGCTCATCCAGTCCATATATGCCGTACAAGGGATGTGTTGGAGCAAGCTGTCGCTGTCAATGAAGTGGAGGTGATGGTGAATAGGATGTTCTCAAAATCACCCGGGAAAGTCATCGACTGCCGGCCCCCTACTGAAGCTGGTCTAAAAGCATGTGTCATAGGGTGGAGATCTGTGAATGGATCGAAGGAGCCTAGAATCAGTATATCCGCAGAATCTGGATATAATCTATCCATCAACATACAGCTTCCCACCGGCAGCGGGCTTCTCATCCAATATGGACAGAGGTTCAGCATCAGGCCAGGTGCCTATCTGGTGCAGGAGTACGCCCTTACCGCATCATCCCACCTCGCAACAGCATCCCTAGGCCGCCGTAGCCAGTGCAATGGGTTCGGATTAGCCTCTCCCCTAGGAAGCTCCACAGCTGACATTTTAATCGCTAAACACCTGGCAGCATCAGCTGATGACCCAGACGGCCACCCGCCTTCCCTGAAAGCTGTATTGGATTCCCACCTTCTGATAGAGTCCATGGCCGGCGGCCTGGGCCAATCCCCCCCTAGCTTAGATGGACTATTAAAGGCTATGGATGGTGTATAGGCGGCCGGCGTTAAGCTTATTTACTGAGGATAACCCCTTAAACCAACCCACAAAGAGGTGAACAAGATGTCCGAAGACTCCGTGGTCTTGATTGGAAAGAAACCAACGATGAACTACGTCCTAGCAACGACACTCCCACTGGCCGAGGGGAAGAAGGTCATTCTCAAGGCCAGGGGGAGAGCCATAACGAAGGCAGTTGACGTCGTAGAGGTTGTCCGCCGGAGGTTCGTACAGAACGTCCAAGTAGAGAAGATAAGTATCGGAACCGAGGAGGGCAGGACGGGCAACGACGGCCGAACACGCAACGTCAGCACCATTGAGATCGTTGTCTCCCAGCCGAAGACCTCATCAAAGAAGTAAACCTCCGACAGCGCCCGGATTTATCCGGGGCGCATCTTTTTTGATTTTACACAATCCCTATACGCGCCATAAGAATACTTAAATGCGGCTTTCAAAACCTACAGTCCGACACATAATGGATGATGGTTCTAGTAATATCGAGGGCTTTTCGAGATGAGTCTAATATCACGTGAATGGGTTGAGTGTCCCAAGTGTGGCAACAAGGCTCTCAAGAGCGAGTTCTGCATGTGGTGTGGTAATAGGCTTGCTGAACCAGCTCAGAGTCAGGTTATGGAGGCCAGGAGGCCGCAGCCAGTCGTCGAGTCCAAACCATCTGCGGCAACGGCTCTATACTCATATAATTTCAAGGTTGTTTTTCTCGGCGATATAGCGGTAGGCAAGACATCGATAATCAAAAGATATACGCAGGGATTGTTTACGCCCGAGTATTATCCCACATTCGAGTCAACCGTCCACTCCAAGACTATGGAGGTCCCGCCCTTCAAGATAGAGTTTAGCATATGGGATACATCGGGTGGTTTGCCTGACGAGGAGAAGGCCGGGACCCTGCTGGGGACAGCTGATGCGGCGGTCTTGGTCTTCGAAGTCTCGCGGAGAAGCAGTTTTTTGAATCTTAAGAATTATTATGAGTTGATCCGCCGCCTCGCACCGGTGTCCTATATCCAAGTGGTAGGGAATAAGATCGACCTCGGCTTCAGGCAGGTTCAGACGGCTGAGGCGGAGCAGCTGGCCAGGGAGCTGGGTGTCCAATACATCGAGACCTCAGCAGTTCTTGGAACCAACATTGAGAGACTCTTCAACCGGAATCTCAGGGAATGCCTTAAGAAGAGGTTGGAGAGTGTGAGGAGGGAGATGCAGAGGGATGGCATCAGCTGACTCGATACTGAGGAGAAATGATGTTCTAAGCCTTCTGAGACTAATGCAGTCAGGAGGTATTTCCGAGCTTAAGCCGGAGCTGGATCCTCATAAGGGATTCCACTACCCGGCGGCAGAGAGCATCATAACAACCGGCACCGAGGACACAAACTCAATCCTAAACACTCTGGCTGGGTTGGATATCCTGAAGAGAGAGCTGGATGACTCTGTCAACTCATGTCCAAAATGCGGCGGTGTATGCAGTATCTTCACGGTGAGATGTCCAACATGCAACTCCACAAAGCTTGAGAAGGGCCCTGTTTTAGAGCATCTCGTCTGTGGTCATGTTGATTTTGAGCAGTCATTTGTGAAGGGCAGTGTATACCAGTGCCCCAAATGTAGGAAGACTATGACCACCCTTGGTGTGGATTATAGGAGGCCAGGCTCATACTACAAGTGTCACCAATGTGGTAGGATAATCGGTCTACCGGCCAAGTACTATACATGCACCCGTTGCAGCACCGTGACAGCGGAGGAGGATATGGTCCTCACCCAAGCCTATAGATACATACTAAACCCGGAGAAAACAGGCTTCATAGCTAATTACACGCTGGATCTAACCCCCCTCATCGAAGTGGCCGAGTCCAGGGGCTGGATTGTGAGGACGCCCGCCACAATACAGGGCGCCTCGGGTGTTACCCATACCTTCACCTTCCTGGCTCACGGCCCCAACTCTACGCCCAATGATGGGCTAGCGGTTGATGTGGAGATATCTGCTGAGATGGTGGGGCAGCAGAAGGTCCTCACCCTGTTCTCAAAGGCTCTAGACACAGCGGTTCAGAGCACCGCATTAGGTGTTGTCGGCGGGATCGAGGAGCCGGCTAAGACCCTCGCCAGATCCTTTGGCATTCATCTAGTTGTTGGAAACTATGTAGGAGAAGTTATGGCAGGTCTGGCCGCATATCTCTCCGAGTATATCAAGAGGAGAAGTAAGGATAGCCTAAGGATTGAGGCCGAGAATCTGGAGTCTTTCATAAGGGCTTTAGAGAAGGTCACCTAGGAGTCAAGCCATGAAGCGTTACACACTGGTCTTGGCATTACTCTCACTTGCCACACTATCACTCATACCTTTTCTAGTAGGAAGGCTAACTGTGTGGATAAGCTATCTGGTGGGGGTAGGCCTTGCCTTCGCTCTCACTATAAGCTATTTGAGAAGAAGACAGTTTTTCAGGGAGGAAACCCGGAGGAGTAGGATCCCCATAACCTCTTTTGGTTTAGTGGTGGTGCCAGCCGTAACTGGATTGATAGCACTCATTGAGGGCTTCAACTTCTTCCAAGAATGGTATAAGCCCATCCTTCTTTCCAGCTTCACCATCACTTTCTTTGTTAATTTATTCTCTGTACCTATGGCGTTGAAGAGTAGAGCCCAGGAGGAGGATATTGAGAGGATGGAGCCTTATGTCACTAGCGTGAGTGTAATAGTGCCGGCGTATAATGAGGAGAGGTGGATAGGTAAGACGATAGAGGCTTTGCTGGAGTCGGATTATCCTAATCTTGAGATCATAGTCGTTGATGATGGCAGCGAAGATAGGACTTTTGAAATAGCCTCCCAGTATAGAAAAAGGGGTGTAACGGTCCTACGTAAGGAGAATGGCGGGAAGGCCTCAGCCATAAACTATGGACTTTTGTATGCTAAAGGTGAGATAATATTCGTAGTGGATGCCGATAGCCTAGTTTCAAAGAACGCTATATCCCTCATGACCACCTGCTTCAGGGACAAACGTGTGGTGGGTGTAGCTGGAAATATAAGGGTTGTCAATAGGGTGAACTGGCTTACTGGAAACCAAGCATTGGAGTATGTGACGCAGATAAACCTGCTGAGAAGAGCTACCGCCTCCCTTGGTGTAGTGCAGGTGATGCCGGGGCCCTTGAGCGCCTTCAGGAGGGAGGTGTTAACCGGGTTGGGAAAGTATGATAGGGACACGGTGACGGAGGACTTCGATATAACTTTGAAGCTTCTTAAGACCGGTGGAATTATCCAGGCCCCTACAAAAGCATTGGCCTACACAGAGGCACCCACCAAGCTGAGGGATTTCTATAGGCAGAGGATAAGATGGTATAGGGGGAATGTACAGGTTTTCCTAAAGCACAGGGATGCCTTTACAAACCCACGGTATGGCTTTCTCAACTACCTCATATACCCACTTCTATTCATCCAGGAATTTGTGATACCGACCCTGGGTGTTCTCACGGTACCCGTAGCCCTGTATGTCGTAGCGACAGGTGGGCTTTACTATATAATAAATCTCATACTCGCATTCGTCATACTCCAGTCCTTCCTCTCCCTGCTAGCGCTGGATATTGAGGATGAGGATGTTAGGCTTGTCAAATATGCACCATACGCTGTATACGGCTATAAGCATCTCCTAGACGCGTTCATGGTTAAGGCTGTGATTGATATCGTCTTTCTCAGACGCAAGGTCCGGTGGACTAGGGCGCAGAAGATAGGCTATGAGGTGCTGGCCCAGCAGTAGCTTCAAGGGTTTAAGCGACTCCGCCACTTAGCCGTGAATTCGCTATCAAGTTTCCTATCCCTCATCTCATCTGGTAACATCCTCGGTATGTCGGAGGTTATGGGATACCATCTACCACAACCTCCACACCGTAGAACTCCTTCAGAGATTTCGATGGAGTAGCAGGTTTGGCAGTCTGTAACATCCAGCTGTGAGACATGTCCACCATGGTATGAGCAGTATAGCTCGCATTTTCTAATCCGTTGGGGAGGCGCTATACGCCTACTCTCGAAAACCTCGAGTGTGAGGGGGAAGCTCCTGCACATCGGGCATGCAAGTATGTCCACCAGCCGATACTTCATCAAATCCCGTCATACACACCTAGATTTAAATTGGTGAGGAAAACATCGAACTTCCTTACCTATAAAAAATATAGTATGGTTGTTGGATACATGGCTGAAAATGTCCATGATTGGACGGTGTCAAGGTTTGCTGTATTACTAATAATTCTTATGCGGTGTTTCATGGATAGGCGTGGAGAAATACCCTAACTGTAGTGTTAAAGTAAGGGAAAAGAGTAGGAGGAAGAAAGATAATAAATAACAGCTCAAACCATGTTTAGATAAGCTCTAATCATGTATGTTAGTTTAAATGGCCGTGCTTACATTCCAGCATGGGGGACATGGCTGGATTGAAGGATAACCTCAAGGCCGCCTACCCTGTCGCGGTCACCCTCCTCATGGTATGGGTGTTCACCCTGATCCCGGTAGAGCATCAACCCCAGCCTATCATCACACCAATCCCTGAGACAGGCGGTAGTGTGGAGGAGGCGATTCTGGACCCAGCCCCCTACTTCAATACATTGATTGTGATCGCGGTTATGACCGTGGGTGGTGTTGTGGTGGTTGTCCTGTTGAGGCGGCCCAGTATATTGAAGATTCTGGGAACCATCCTCATAGCCATCACAGCATACTCCACAACCACATACCACCTATTGATATTAACCCAGACACCCCTCTGGGCCATACTCATAATGGCCGGTCTTGTGACTTCATGGGTTATAGTAGCTGTGCTTAGGATAGGAGGCTGGCTCGCCGTACTAGCCTCGGCCTATGTCGGGTCTTCTGCTGGAGCAATAATAGGAGAGTCCATACCCTACTGGACAGCCATAATATTGATCCTAGCCGCTTCTGGGTACGATCTATTGGCCGTCTCAATCGGCCCTCTCAAAGCATTGGGCAGGCCCGATGTTGGGTCGATACCTGGATTCATGGTTGACTTTGCTGGAATGAGCATAGGTATGGGAGATCTCTTCTTCTACTCTATCACCCAGTCTTTCACACTCACAAGGCTCGGCGTCCTTCCAGGGTTCTTCGCAGCCCTAGGTGTCTTCACAGGCTTCCTTGTAACAGCCCATCTTGCCTCCAAGAGGAAAATAGTAGCTGGGCTACCGATCCCACTCCCACTGTCCCTAGCCCTCGCCTTCCTGGCCACACTCTTGCATTAATACAGGTGGCATGCCACCAGCCGGCCTCGGCGTACTTCCCTCAGTTGCGGATCCTCAACCTTGCATCTCTCGAAAACAAAGGGGCATCGTGGGTGAAACCTGCAGCCCGCCGGTATATCTGTTGAGCTTGGGGGCTCACCCATAACTGTAGGTCTCTCGGTAAACCTATTCTTGGGATCCGGTTCAGGTATGGATTCTATAAGGGCTCTGGTGTATGGATGGAGAGGCTCCCGGATCACATCCTCAGTCGACCCCAGCTCTACGATACGGCCTAGGTACATGACTGCTATCCTCTCAGAGAAGTAGCGGGCCGTAGCTATGTCATGAGTTATGTAGAGGAATGATATCCCGCTTGTCTGCTGCAGCTCCTTGAAAAGCTGCAAGATCTCAACCCTGCTTGAGGCGTCTATCATGGAGACTGGCTCGTCCGCCACAATATACTTGGGCTTGAGTATTATAGCCCTTGCGAGGGCTACACGCTGTCTCTGACCGCCTGAGAGCTGGTGGGGATACTTGGACGCAAACTCCTCCGGGGGCGAGAGTCTCACCCTCTCCAAGGTCCTGAAAACTTTATCCTCCCTCTCACCAGCCTTGCATCTCCCATGTATCAGTAGGGGCTCCTCCACTATATGGTAAACATCCATGAACGGGTTAACACTGGAGTAGGGGTCTTGGAATATTATCTGAGCATTTCTCCTAAACTCCTTCATCCCCCTTGCATCCAGCAATAGTAGATTCTTGCCGTCGAAGTATATCTTTCCGGAGGTTGGTTTAACAAGTAGTAATGTTGCCTTGCCTAGGGTTGTCTTCCCAGACCCTGACTCGCCCACCAGCGCAAGGGTTTCACCCATCTCTAGACTGAAGGAAACACCATCAACTGCCCTCACCTCCCGCCTGGTTAAAAGACCGGGTCTGAATGTGAAATAGACCTTTAGATCCTCAACCTCCAGAAGCCTGCTCACAATCTCACCCATACAGCCAGCATCTCACGTCGACTCCATCCCTCCTAGAGACGATAGTTTTTTCAAGCCTACATCTGTTGAAAACAAAGGGGCATCGTGGATGGAATCTACAGCCCTTCGGCGGGTTTACCAGGTCTGGTGGAGACCCTGGGATAAACTCGAGTCTACTAGAGCCCCTAAGCCTAGGTGTCGCAGCTAGGAGCTTCTGTGTGTAAGGGTGTTTAGGGCTTGTCAAAACAACGTCAGCGGGACCCACCTCTACAAACTCGCCAGCATACATAACAGCAATACTCTCACATATATCGCTTGAGAGTGTAATATCATGCGTTATGAATATCATGGAGAGGCCCAGCTCCTTCTTCAGCTTCTTCAGGAGATTCATGATTTGTGTCTGTATTGAGACATCGAGGGCTGATGTCGGCTCATCTAGTATCACCACCTCGGGATTCAATGTGAGAGCCATGGCTAGCATTGCCCGCTGCTTCATCCCACCGCTCAGCTCATGGGGGTATTTGCGTGCAGCATCGGCTGGAAGCCCCACCAACCCAAAGAGTTTCACCACCTCTGCTAAAGCCCTGCCTCGATCCATACCGCCTATGACTATCAGGGGCTCTGCTACTTGGAATCCAACCCTGAGAACGGGATTGAAGCTATTCATGGCACCCTGAAAGACCATGGAGATCCTCCTCCACCTTATCTCATGGACGAACCTTCCCATGGGCATGTCAAGGAGGCTAAGCCCGTTCATGGTAACCCGGCCATCAAAGCTGTGGGTGTTCTCGGGCAGCAGCCTCATCAGGGCCAGGCCAATACTTGTCTTCCCACATCCGGACTCGCCTACTATCCCCAATGTCTCGCCTCTATTGAGGGTGAAGGATACGGAGTCCACAGCATGCAGTATCCCCCTCACTGTCATATAGTCGAGCCGTAACTCCTCAACCCTCAGCAACACCATTATCTCATCCTCCTAAGCCTCGGGCTCACAACAGGCTCGATACCGAGGGCGAGAAGGACAAATGTCAGCCCTGTCAGAACTATGAGAACGCCAGGTGGGATAATCCACCACCATAACCCGATGTTGACACCGCCACTCCTAAATGAGTAGTCCAGCATCTGACCCCAACTGGGCAGTGATGGATCCCCCAATCCGAGGAAGCTTAGGGCGGCCTCAGCCAATATGGCCGATGGGGTGGAGAATATCATCTGGGCGAAGATGAAGGGTGCTATCACGGGAAATATGTGCCGTGACATTATTCTCCATCTTGAGGCGCCTAGCGAGACAGCTGCCTCAACATACTGTTCTGATTTCACCTGAAGAACTATGGACCTAACCACTATTGTGAGACCGGACCAGCCGAATGCAACGAGTATCATAACTATGAGCCATATGCTTGGCTTGAAGATGAATGTGAAAAAGATGAGAAGAGGTAGCAGTGGTATGTTGTTCAGTATATCGGATATCCTTTGGATGAGTTCATCCAATCTGCCGCCAGCATATCCACTTAGGATTCCCAGAGCCGATCCGATTACGGTGGTGAGTCCGGACGTCACAAACCCTATGAGTAATGCCACGGGAAAACCGAAGAGAAGGCCGGCAGCCAGATCCCTTCCAATCCTGTCTGTGCCTGAAAGGCCATATACACGGCCGCCCACAACGGCCTTAATCCATGAGATCTTATCGGCTGGAGAGCTCGACTGGAAAACAATCCGAAGTATGTACTGTCCTCTCAGGACGCTTCCCGTCATCCCACCATCTCCTATGCCCTGGAACAGGATCTTCTCAGGTCCCAGCTTGACCAGTTCACCATACTGCATCACAACACCCTTATCCAATAGGAATCTCTGTATTGACTGTATCACCTGATCCTCACCGCTCAGGTAGATTCTGAAGGGTGTCTCGGTGAATCTCCTGTAGGGCGGCTCCTCGCCGGGAAATATCGCTGAAACTGATGCGGTGTATAGTATGATGGATTGGCCGTCCGGCCTTACGAGGGATATCTCCACTATCGGTGGCGTATCGTAGAATTCCAACGGCCCGATGGACAGTGATAAGAAGCCCGGGTAGTCATCATAGTAGTAATTCACGGCAAGCTCATATATTGTGAAGACGCTGGATCCTGTGGAGTATCTGCTCGACGGCCTACCCGCAACAGCTACAATGTGCTCTGGGAGCTTCTGGTCTGTGAATAGGTTCACCCATGCTGGTGGAGCCTCCCTTGGGTAGTCGGCCCAGTATCCTGGGTTATTCCAAACCCTGACCCCAAAATCTGCTGGATACGATACAAGAACGTAGATCGAGCTTGCCACCATGAAGACAAGTAGGGATACACCAGCTTTTGAGACCTTGTATCTCCAGAAGATTCTCCACCAACTGAGGGCCATTATATTCTAACCCTCGGGTCGAGGAGAAGATAGAGGACTTCCAGTAGAAACCTGGAAGCCACATAGATGAGAGTGTATAGGTATGTGAGGGCTATGACCAAGCCCTCGTCAAATGATGTTATGGCCTCGTAGTAGAGTCTTCCCATGCCGGGGAAGTTGAAGACTGTCTCTGTGAGTATCGCTCCGCCTATGGATCCTGAGATTGCGAAGACTATGTTGGTTATTATCGGAGGTGCTGAGGGCCTGATTATGTATCGTCGCAATATGAGGCTCTCCGGCAGCCCCTTCGCTCTGGCCACGTTTACGAAGTCCTCCCTAGCGGTGTTGATGACTATTGTTCTTGAGATGTAGGCCCAGCTTCCTACTATGACTGTCACGAGTGTCAATACGGGTAGTATTGCATGCCATATGATGTCAGCCAGCCTCTCCATCATGCCGGAAGGAGGTGGTGCGCTATACAATCCGCCGAATGGGAAGAGACCGAGGTAGAAGCTAAAAACTAGTATGAAGAGCAGGCCAGTCCACCATGACGGGAGCGCGAATGATACGGATGAGAGGAGGGAGAGGATTCTATCATACAGGCCTCCAGCCCTTACAGCAGCCCTGACTCCCAGGGTAATCCCTATGACTGCGCTTATGATGACCGAGGTTGTAACAAGGATTATGGTGTTGGGGATCCTCTCCGCTATAATATCCGCTATTCTAGAACTTCCGGTAAAAGACGTTATGGTCCTGGAATAGCCTAGATCCAGTGTTAGAACCCTTAATATCATCTGGGGGAGTCTCTGGAACCATGGCCTGTCAAGCCCATATGAAGCGGTCAGCTCGGCCCTATATTGCTCAAGAGCCCTCTCCAGTTCCATGGGCTCCCTTATTTTCTGGGATAGCTCCTGTCGGACAACCCTGAGCTGGTCGCTGACATAGGCTGTGAGCACTCTGTCGGATACGCCGGTGGCTCCTAGTACGATAACCACCATGAGTAGAACTCCGAATAGCACCACCACCAGCGTCACAGCCCTCAGGGCTAGTGCTCTTCCCAGACTCAACCCATCTGCTGGGTTGGTTAAGGACTTAAAAAGATAACCTCTAAAGCGGTCTATGAGAGGTGGTAGAAGCAGGCGGTGTACTGTTTTTTCCTAACCTCTTCGAGCATGGGAGACTCCCTGAAGCACCTCTCTCTAGCGTATGGGCAGCGTGTAGAGAATGGGCATCCCGGCGGTGGATTGGTTGGGCTGGGGACCTCGCCCTTCAATATTATCCTCTTCCTCGCTGTGAAGGGGTCGGCCACGGGAATAGCTGATAGGAGAGCCTCCGTATATGGGTGGGCCGGCCTTCTAAAGATGTCGCTTCGTTCACCAAGCTCTACAATCCTTCCAAGATACATGACCATTACCCGATCAGATATATAGTCCACTACATTGAGGTCATGGGTTATGAACAAATAGGTAAGCCCCATCTGCACCTGAAGGTTCTTGAGTAGGTTCAGGATCTGAACCCTTACACTCACATCCACGGCTGAGGTGGGTTCATCTAGGACTACAAAGTCCGGGTTGGTTGATAGGGCTCTCGCTATTGCGACACGTTGACGCTGACCACCGCTCAGCTCATGGGGGTATCTGTACATATGCTCGTCGCTCATACCCACCTTTGATAGTAGGTTTGATACATGGGTCTCCAGGTCTACCTTGAGGCCATGGATTTTCAGGGGTTCGGCGATTATATCTTTGACGAGCATGCGTGGGTTTAGGGAGCTTGTGGGATCTTGATACACCATCTGCATCCTCCTCCTAATTGGCTTAAGCCTCCTACCCTTGAATCGAGCTAGGTCATACATCTCCGATATCTCCCTGCCGCCAGCCTCGGCCAACCTTCTCCTAATATCAAGGGGTACGTCGAAGAAGATGCTGCCTGAAGTAGGCTCATAGACTCTGATTATTGTCTTGGCTAGTGTTGTTTTCCCCGAGCCTGACTCACCTACAACAGCTAGGGTTTCACCTTTTCTCACCCCGAATGTGACATCGTCAACAGCCCTGACTTTTGCAACAACCTTCCGGATAACCCCTCCATATACTGGGAAGTGTTTGCTAAGGTTCCTAACATCTAGGAGAATATTTTCATCCAGGAGTGCCTCTAGTATAGATGACATGCAACCAGCCTCCCTTCCTCAGGCATTGTGAGTTGGGGCTGTTCAAGCTTGCATTTCTCAAAGGCGTAGGGGCATCTGGGATGGAACCGGCATCCGCTGGGTGGATTGACCAGGTTTGGGATAGTACCCTCTATAGGTGTTAGCTCCCTCACACCTATTCTTGGAATAGCACGTAGTAGGGCCTGCGTATATGGATGAAGGGGTCTGCTGAATATGGATTTTACATCGGCAACCTCAACGACAGAGCCCGCATACATCACAGCAACCCTGTCAGCCATCTCAGCTATAAGGCCTAGATCATGTGTTATGAACAATACTGTAGTATCGTATCTCACTTTCATCCTTCTAATCAGCTCGAGTATTTGGGCCTCTATTGTGACGTCCAGGGAGGTTGTGGGCTCATCGGCTATGAGGAGGGCTGGTCTACAGGCGAGAGCCATAGCTATCACGGCCCTCTGCTTCATCCCACCGCTTAATTCATGGGGGTATGAAGAGGCCACCCTCTCCGGGTCAGGTACATCCATCTGACGTAGCATGTCAACAACCATGCCTCTAACAATTCTCTTTACCCTCGATCTATATGCTCCCAGTAGAGGTAGACGTCCTAGAAAGTTGGCCAGCCTGTCATTTGGGTTTCTCAGCAGGCGTCTCAGCATGAGCCTCTCAATCCTGACCTTAATCCCACCACGCTCTATATCCCGCTCCACCTCTTGGTGAGCCTTGGTGTAAATCTCCCCATGCATATGAGTTAGGTAAGCCTCACCTATCTGGTCCTCTATCGTGTATACGGGGTTGAGGGCTTGGCTGGGCTCCTGGAATATCATCGCCACAAGCCTCCCCCTTATTCTCTGCAGAACATCAACCCTAGCTTTGGTGACCTCGATATACCCTCCATCATGGTGTAATATTATGCTGCCTTCCTCGATCTTTCCAGGCGGTAGGACTATACCCATGATCGCGAGGGCCGTCACGGTTTTTCCGGAGCCCGTCTCACCAACTACGCCGAGGGTTTCACCTGTCCTCACCACAAGGTTAACTCTTTCCAAAGCTTTTACAACGCCCTCATAGGTGTAGTATCGGAGAGTGAGATCTTGCACTTCAGCCAAGCGATCCACCGGATCATCGCCTCCTAATCTTAGGATCTAGAATATCACGGAACGCATCGCCGAGAAGGTTCCATCCGAGGACGAACAGTAGTATGAAAAGCCCTGGTATAGTCCATGTGTGCCAGTATTTCAGGGGGTCGTTGGGCGGGCCGACTATCCAGTTTCTCGCCAGGCTTATCAACTGGCCCCAGTCCGCATATCCGAGCGGTACACCTATACCGAGAAAGCTGAGGGCTGCCGCTAGGAGGACTATGGATCCTATGTCAAGGGTGGCAACGATGAAGAGCGGGTATATTGCGTTGGGAAGTATATGGCGTGTGATTATCCAGTAATCTGATCCTCCGAGTGTTTTTGATGCTTCCACGAATGTCTCCTGCTTCACTTGGAGAATATCTCCCCGGAGAATTCTAGCATAGGTTGGCCAGCTCACAAGTGTCACCGCTAGCATCACGCTCTCCATACTCCTGCCCAATGCCACGGAGAAGGCCACCGCCAAGATCAGACCTGGGAAGGCGAATATAACGTCTGTGACACGCATTAGTATGTTGTCGACGAGTCCACCGTAGTATCCGGAGAGGCTGCCTAGGATGATCCCGATCAGGAGCGAGGCTCCCACAACTACTATTCCAATGGTGAAGGCTGTTCTCGTCCCCCATATCACGCCATAGTATATGTCATACTGTCCCTCGGCTGTTCCAAAGATGTGCTGTGGGGATGGTGGTCTCGGCTCCGAGGCAAAGCCATCTCTGGGAATGTTGAAGGGTCTGTTTGGGTCCGGAGGTGGTGCTAGAACAGGGGCTAAAATGGCTATGGCTATGAAGACTGCGATTATCGCCATCCCAGCTATAGATAGGGGTGATGACCTTAGCCGTCGTAATGTGAACCTGATCTCCCTGAGCCTTGGCGCAACTCTTCTCCTGTTGAGACCTAGTCCCAGCATCTATGTCAACCTTATGCGGGGATCTATGTATGCGTATAGGATGTCAACTATCAGGTTGGCCATGACAAACAGGACTGCGGCGAACATTGAGAAACCTAGCACAGATGGTATGTCCAATTGGGATGCAGCCCTTACAAACCACCATCCGACGCCCTTGTAATTGAAGACTGTTTCTGTGATGACGACACCATTCAACATGCTCGCAACCAAAAGTCCTGAGAGGGTTATCACGGGTATCATGGCGTTACGTCCGGCGTGCTTGTCTACTACGGTCCTCTCATCCAATCCCTTGGCTCTGGCCGCTAGAACATATCCCTGTCCGAGGGCTTCCAGCATGCTGGAGCGCATGACCCTCATGAGAAGTGCCACCTGCACCGTCACTAGCGTAAGTGTGGGGAGAACGATGTGACGGAGTGCATCTACGAAGACCCAAAGCTGGCCGTTTAGGAGGGCGTCTATTGTATTGATTCCGGTGTATCTGGTGAATTGGGGTGATTGGACGTATACCGCCGCCTCCACGCTGAGCCGATCCGGAGGGAATATTCCGCCCGTGTATCCGTAGAATATGGCTAGTAGCATTATGGCAAGCCAGAAAGTGGGCATTGACCATCCAACTATAGCTAGGGTTCTGGTAAGATGGTCTATCGCCTTGTCCTTATGCACAGCCGCTTTCTTGCCTAGATATATACCAAGTATGATTGTCAGTGGTGCTGCATAGATCGTCAGCTCAACTGTAGCTGGTAGGAATGTAAGGAGAGCCTCAAGGACGGGACGTGATACAACCTTGGACCAGCCTAGGTTTCCCCTCAGAACCTCTGATAGCCAGTTGACATATTGGATATGGATCGGCTGGTCAAGACCATATTTTCTGATTATACCCGCTACGTTGGATGCTTCTCTCTCACTCCTGATAAAGAGCGAAGCCCTCTCCACCGGGCTGAAGAGCTGGACGACTGAGAAGATGAGGATTGAGACTCCAAGAAGCACTGGTATAACCATTATAATGCGTCGGACTATGTAGGAGCGGAGGTCAGAGCTCATCTAGCCACTCCAAAAAGAGGGAATGGGCTTAATAGCCCTTCCAGATGGTGTAAAAGTAGGTTCCAGGGTATATTGGATTGTAGTGCCATCCCTGAACCCAGTCCCTCTCATAGTGCCTCCCTGTAGGCTGTGCCAACGGTATGCTGATGGCTTCCTCATAGTATATGTTGTCAAGCTCCCTGTATATGCGAGCCCTTTCTGCTGGGTCGGTGGATTTGGCAGCCCTCTCAATAAGATTATCTACATCAGGATTGGAGTAGCCCTGCCACTGGGCAAATGTTCCAGTGCTGGAGAAGAAGGGCTGGTAGAAGTTGTGGGGGTCTGGGTAGTCGGCCTGCCAGCCTATGAAGAATGCTGGTAGCTTCCGGTCAACCATGCTCCTCAGGAATACTGGCCAGTCCACGTTTCTCACCTCGATTCTGAACTTGGGGTTAATGCTCTCTACGTTCTTTTTTATTATCTCGGCGGCTGTCTGACGGGCGACGTTGCCTGTGTTGTAGAGTAGCACCAAGTAGAAGCCCTTCTCCCAAACCTGTCCACCCCAGGCCTTCTGGAAGTACTCACGGGCGAGATCTGGGTTGTAGGTGTAGCACTTTGCCTCTGGGTTGAAGAAGGCTAGTCCTTGGATTATGGGTGTGCATGGTCTGATGGCCTCGCCTAGGAAGGCGTCCTTGATGAACGTGTCATAGTCGAATGCATAGGCAAATGCTTTTCTCAGATCCTTGTCTTGGAAGAAGTTTGGCGGGATACCGTTTCCATCGAGCTGGCCGCTTCCAACGAACTCGCTTGTCGGATCGATGTCAAGTGTGAAGAAGATGGCCGGTGACAATACTAGGGTTGGCAGGTCTTTTATGAACCTCAGCCCCGTCGGACATGGCTTATCCAAACCTTCACATGCAGTCCCCTCCAACTCTGGTACGAACTGCCTTGGAACATCAACCATGTCAGCATCACCGCTCAATAGCATGAACTTCCTAGTGGTCCACTCATCCACAACCTTGACGATCACCCTCTCGAGCTTGGCTGGCGTCCGCCAGTAATTGTCATTCCTTACTAGAACATATTGGACGCCTGGCTCCCATGATTCTAGCTTGAAGGGCCCTGTGCCGCAGGCCACTTTCTGTAGTGGTGGTGTCTCTGGATTGTTAAACTGTTTCCAAGTCTCAGCAGTTCCGGGCCAATCACCCTGCTCTATGGCCCACTTCTTGGATACAATTGAACCCCATGACTGTGAGATAATCTGTAGAAAGGCAATAGGTGGAAACTCTTCCTTGAGATGGAAGACAACCCACTGGCCTTCGACTTCGACAGCCCTGTCAATGTCCCCGAACTCGACAACTATGTTGCCATCAGCATCACGGGTGGAATCTACACCCAGCAACGGTTCGAGCAGAAGCCAGACCGGCCCTCCATCCCGGTCCTGCACCAGAGCCCTCTCGAAGGAGTATTCCACATCCTCAGGCGTTAAAGTACCACCACAATGGAAGGACACGCCCTCCCTTATCTTGAAGCGGACAGTCTTAGGATCGTCCCACTTCCACTCAGTAGCTAATCGGGGCTCAAACTCACCAGTCAAACCCCTCTTTTCAGGCGGTAGATTGGGGTCTATCTTGTAAAACACCAGCGTCTCGTATATGTTGAATATTGCTTCACCGCTGGCCGTGTCATAGGCCCAGGCGGGATCCATGGACTCTACATCGGCTATGGTGGCGACCACCAAAGTGTTGGGGTTCTTCACCTGAGGCCCCTGAGTCGTGACCACAGTCTGGACGACAGTCGTAACCTGGGGAGTTGTGACGGTTTGAACTATCGTAGTGGGCGTTTGACCTACCGTCGTAACAAGCGTCTGAACGATTGTTGTCATCGGTCCTGAAGGCGTACCTATTGTAAAGAGCGCGTAGGAGAAGCCTGCTACAACCAGCACCAACACAACAACCAGAGCTAGGGTTGTGCGGGTTATCGCAGATTTGCTTCGCATGTCGTCAATGCAATAACCCGCTATATAAGCTTTCATAACATCGCTGATAAGCAAAATATCCCAGGTGATCAGCTCAGTCGGTATGGTTGATGCTGCCACCTGCTGTCAGCTAGCTCTCCTCCTTGAACTATCCACAACGCCAAAGCCTGGGCTGGTGGACAGGGTCTCGAGGGTTTCTGAATTCCCCCAATTTCTAGCCACATCAACTGTCTTGCATCGTTATTTTATGAGGGCGGCCTCAGGTAGGGGCAAGAGGTTAGGTAGGTTAGCGGCCGAAGCATGTGCAGACATGCTTTCATGGCAGAGGGGTGGAAACACACATCTAGGATCCATACTCCTCCTCATGCCCCTAGCCGCCGCCATCCCAAAGATCGAAAGTGTTTCAGATATCAGGCCAGTCCTGCATGACGTACTGGCAGGTATGAACCATCGGGATGCACTGGAGATCTTTAAAGCAGTTAAGATGGTGGCTCCCGGTGGGCTGGGCCGCGTCGCCTACCTTGACGTGAATGACGAGAAGACATACGCCCGAATATCCAAGGGTAGGATAACGGTTGTAGAGGCATTAAGGCCCTACAGGGACCTTGACATAGTGGCCCACGAGTATGCGACAGACTACGAAGCATCCTACAAACACGGCTACATGTATCTGAGATCACAGGTTAAAAAGGGGCGTGAAACCAATGAGGCGGGGGTCAACACCTTTCTCAACATACTCGCCAATATACCCGATACTCATGTGGCGAGGAGACATGGAAGACCAGCTGCAAGACTCCTGTCCAAGATGGCGGGAAAAGTCCTAGCGGCGGGAGGAGCCTCAACACCCGAGGGACACGCCCTTCTGGAAAAACTCTGCCTACAGGTTAGGAGAGCGGGCTACAGGCCTGCAGCGACAGCCGATCTACTTGCCGCCGCCTTCTGCATCCTGCTAATCGATGGCTGGAGGCCCTAGCGCTTATACATCTTCCTCAGCTTCTCCAAATCCAGTCTATAGTCGCCACGGCTATCGACAGGTGTTTCTATGACCATGGGCTTGTCCCGGATACGTATATTGTTTATGAAGGCGCGGAAACCCGCTTCACCTATGTTACCTAGACCTATATGTTCATGTCTGTCAAGTCCACCGCCTTTTGGTCCCTTGGAGTCGTTGAGATGGACCGCGCCGAGATACTTTAATCCAACCATATTATCGAATTCTTCCAATGTTTTCTCGACCGCCTCCTCAGACCTTATATCATATCCTGCTGCGAAGAGATGACATGTGTCGAGGCATACGCCGATCCGATCGCCATAATCCAATCTTCCGAGGATCTTTCCAATATCTTCAAACCTGCTGCCGCATGAGTTTCTCTGCCCAGCCATGTTCTCGAGAAGGAGCTTCACGTTATTCTCCACACGGGAGAGGGCTGTAGAGCAGGCCTCAACCACATTAGCCAACCCCACCTCGATCCCAGCTCCCAAATGGCTTCCAATATGAGATACTAGGAGTTCGATTCCGAGTTTGCCGCATCGCTCCAGCTCTGTTGTAAGCGATTGGACTGACTTGCTGTATATGAGTTTCTTGGGTGAGGCTATGTTGGGCAGGTAGGGCATATGGGCCATAACGATATTGAAGCGGTTCTCCACAAGCTTCTCCCTGAAACGCTTAACCTCGTCATCCTTGAGACGTGTATACCTCCATCCTCTAGGATTCCTCGTGAATATTTGGAAGGTCGTACAACCAAGCTCTACAGCCCTATCTACTGAGAGGTCGATAGAACCCGATATCGAGACATGGGCGCCCAGCAGCAAACCTGGATAGACATGATCTACAAGGTTTTTAAGATTTTCCCACACCTATCCCAGGGCCCTGCTAAGCTAAGCATTGTATCATGGACAAGCTTAAATAAAAAGTCGAGGATTCTAGGCATAGTTGAACCTGACCAGCAGATGCCCTTTATGTGGTGAGCCCGTCGGCTGGATAGAGAGACAGGCTGGAAAATATGCATGCCTGTATACATGTCTGAGGCTGGTGCCCTATCCCACCCATCTGAAAACCATTCATCCAGAATATCTTAGGGAGGCTAAGCTGGTTGCTGTCCCTATATTTTATACAGCAGTGGTTTTTTTAGCCCTTTTTTCCCTGCAGGCATTGGTGTTTGGAGCGCCCTTTAGTGGGGTAGCCTTGGTTTCCGCTCTTGGATTTACGGTGATGCTGGCCGTGGGATGGGTTGCTAGGATCCATCTGATACGCCGCCACCGTCTCCATTTTCAGCTTTCCTCTTTGAACGCAGACTCTTAGCCACATCCTTAGCTATCATCGAGGCATTAACGATTATCAATATGATTATCAGAGCGGGCCCGAGGGGGCTTAGATATTCACCCCTGAGGAATAGGGAGAGATATCCCAGCCCAGTCCAGGCCGGTATCTTAAGCCCGGTCCAACGACCTAGTATATGGTCTGGAGGCACCGGTGACCAGAAATCAGGCTGGCTGTTCGCGTCTCCCTTTGTAACAAAGCCGCCACCCACCTTGGCTACAGCCCTGTGGACAATGATAGAGTTGCTGCTCCCCTTCTCACCAGGCCTGTAGAATACTATCACGTCACCGTCTCCTGGACTTGCCCTTATATCACTTGGCGACACCGGCGTCACTATAATGATGTCGCCCACTTCTATCAAGGGTCTCATGCTCCCGCTCTTGACAACAAGGAGCGGATATGTTACGCCGAGGGCTGTGTGGAAAAGGGATAGGGTTAGAAGTACTCCGATAACGGTGAGGACGATGCCATAGGCTATGTTCCTGGCTTTCAAGGCACCAGCCACTTTAGATGCGTGGAATCCTCGGCCTCTTAAGGTTTGATCCCTCACCTGCGGGCCTGGCTCCAGATCTCCTAGCTGGTGCTTGTCTCTGCCTAGCTGTTCTGACCCTTGGCCTCCCCCATCTAAGCAATCCGAAGACGGATGAAGCTGAAACCGCAGCTGTAGCACCTAGGACGATGCCCTGGTTCTGAAGATTGTCAACAACATGGAGGAGTGTCAGGTTCTTATTCTCCTTAGCCTTGAAGACTGAAGAGTAGGTGTATTCGCCGATCCTTGTCACCCAGTCATAGTCACCCTCAGCAAGATAGACTAGGGTCTCACCAGCCTCATCGGTTCGGCCGGTGACTATCACTGAGTTATCCCTTGTTAGTGTGATCTCTGCCCCCTCCACGGGTAGTCCATCAGGTGTAAGTATCTTGACATCAATCCTGTAGACCCTGGTTTGGATGTTGATGGAGCTGCTCTCCGCCACCGAGACTATCTGAGACGAGACAGCAACTCCTTGATAGAATACATCCAGTGAGTAGTCTCCCTTGGGAAGCTTGAGCTCAGCCCTCCCACCCGAATCCGTTATAGCCTGACCAATCAGTCTATTGGATGCTGAGGCCTTCACCTGGGAGCCGGTAAGAGGTGTGTCATCGGCTTTCTTAGCAACGATGGTCAGATAGTAGACGGATGCCAGAATCCTTATCTTATCCTCGTCCACGCTGATGGTGATGGGCTTGTCATAAACCACAAAACCCAGATAATTGACTACAGTCCTATAGCCGCCGGCGGGAACATTTTCAAACCTAGTCTTCCCATCAGCCACCTCACCTGAAAATCTAGCCCTCCCAAAAACTATCTCCACGCTACCGGATTCCAGGGGTTTGGACTCACTGTCCACAACCTCAATGTCAACATCCACCACAGACTTGGCGTTAATCTTGAAATTCTTGCTGGCGTCCACCCTAAGATCCTCCCGATGGACCGGTACACCCAGATACTCTATCGAGATAGAATACTGGCCGACTGGGAGGTTCTTGACGGAGACCGTACCATTTTCACCAGACTCGCCTGTCTCAACTATGCTCCCCCCTTCAACGGTCAATGATGCTCCTGCGAGATGATCCTTCCCATCGGAGTCCAAGAGCTCCAGCACAATATTATACACCTTGGTAAGCAGACTCTCCTCCTTATTTGAATCTAGAACTATCTCCACCTGGTCTAGGACCCTAACACCCCTATACTCCACATATACCGAGTACATTATCGGGATCAAGTCGGAAACCCTGACCACACCATCCTCATCCGCGTCATAGACTCCTATACGGGCGCCCTGATATGTGGTGAGATAGGCCTTACCAGCTATTGCCTCGCCATCAGCGTTCTTGATGTTGAGTGTGAGTGTGTTAAGTGTGGGTGTAAGGGTTATCCTTTTGCCTTCAGCATCTACATTAACCTCTCCAGAGCCTATCGTATACGGTCCATGAGTTATTTCATACCTATACCGGCCTGCTGGCACATTGTTGAAGGATATGCCGGAATCACGGGTTGTGCCCTCCAGAGTGAAGACAGTGCCTAAATTCATCTTCAACCCCACCTCCCTTAATAGTGGCTCGCTGGGTGTCCTAGGCGCTTCCACCCTCACAAGTATATCGTAGAACTTTGCCCGGACATTGTTATCCGCGGGTGCGCTGACAGTGTCTCTGAAGACCTCATACTCTCCAAGTCTTAGCACTAATGTATATTCACGGGGCTTCACTATCCCGAGATCTAGGATGCCCGTAGTTGTAGTGGCCTCGCTATATCTGTAGGACCCCCTTAGAAGCTCGGCCGAAATCCTATACTGGGATCCTGAAATAACATCCGAGCCGTCAGCATCATATACTGTTAGGCTATACCGTATCAGGTCTGTTCTGGCGTTATATGTTATGCTGGCCCCATCTATGACAACCCTGCTGGGTGAGGTGTAGACATTCTCATCCTTGTACTCCACCTCGAGATGATACTCGCCGTCTGGTAGGAGGTCGAGTCTCACAACACCTCCAGAGTCCGTCGTTCCCGATGAGAAGCCTGTGTTGTTTCCGGTAGGCTTGGGGCCATACCATATCTTCACTAGGGAGCCTGGGACACCATTATTGGAGGCGTCTAAGACGTTGACAGTCATCCTGAACAAAGCCGCACTAACAGTGATAAGCCCTCCGCTAAACTCCCGATCAGAATCCTCGACATCATACCCCCGGTATGACACCTTTACCCTGTACGTCGTGTATGGCATTAGTGGAATGCTGGCCCTCCCGTCAGAGCCGGTGACTGTAGTGTTCTTAAGGTTGACACCATATTCCAGACTCACCACGGCCCTAGGTACATCAATCCCTGTATTGGAAACAACCCTCACGGTGAGAGTTGCGACATTGACCCGGAGAGTGACTACATAGGGTGGTGAAGGGTCAACTAATGTTGTATTGACGATATTACTATAGACTAGTATCCCCCTGAACTCGACGGTCACGCTATTATTGGCGAGAGGATTCGCCGATATGGTGGCTTCTCCTAGGCTGTTGGTAGTAGCCTGGGCTGTGCCATTAAGCTTTACAACGGCTCCTGGGATAGGTGTGGAGCCATCAGCTGTTTTGACCACATATGTTATGTTAACATTAGCCGCATTGGAGTCAGGTATCGTGAACAGTAGAAGTACGAGACCCAGTGCTAGGGCCAGTCCCACTGCAACCCTTTTCTCCGCCATCATCGTATAACCAGCCTATTAGTGGATATTATTTGTTAATCTTCTATATTTTTATAGTCCTACCACTAGATCACCGTTGTAGCTGTATCCTGTCTATCTGCTGGCTGAGGCTATTGTGTCGAGGGTCCATTTGACGGAGTTGACGATCTCCCTCAACCTCGATTCATCCCGATAGTTTCTCACTATAATCTCCCGTGCTACATCGCCATCGTAAACAACCTCATAATCCAGCCCCTCATCGGGGTCAATCTTACCCTCATCTATTTTCATGCGATCAGACTCCTTCATCGAGTCGAGAACCTTGCGGAGTAGGAAGGAGGAGAAGGGTCTCATCTCCTGTGTGACCTTGATCTCAGGGTTGAAGACTATCCTTGCCTCCCGCTCTTCTACGGTCATGGTTGCGAGGAGCGCCCCTGTTCTCCCTCTGATCCTTCTCATGGGCTGCTGCTCACGGAAAGGCTGTTCGACTGCCTGAGGTCTTTTGAAGCTTTTTGCCGAGAGCATCCTGTCAACTAGGTCCAGCATGTGTCTCAGATTCTCCATCTCATTATCGAGTTCCGCCATTTTCTTCTCTATGAATGTCTTGAGCTCTGCAAGCCTCCTAACCTCTTGGTCCTCCTCCCCCATTCCAACGATAACCGCCTCATTTGGTGTCCTTAAGCTTTTGCCTCTATCTCTCCTCGGCTGCCTTTGCCTCGACCTTCTTAAGCTGCCTGTTGTACATGGCTATGATCTCCTCGGATGAGGTGGCGTCCTCCGGCCCCTTGTCATCCCTAAGCCTCCCCGTATATCTTGGGAAGCGTATTGCAAGACCGTGGCCAGGCTTTACCGCATCCCTCCCGCAGGTATGTGTAGGACTCAGCGTTATCTCAGCCCCTATTATCTCTAAAACTATCTTCGGGTTCACCCATACATCCGGCTCCATATTTGATTCCACTCTAGGGCTCTTATGATCGAGTTTTATGCTATTGATGAGTGATGTGAAATTATCTAGATCCTCATCCTTGAACCCTGAACCTACTTTACACACGGTCTGGAACATGTCCTTCGAGCGATCATATGAAGCCATCAGTAGGGCACCATATCTACCGGTCCTCCTTCCCCTTCCATGGAAGGCTCCAACCACCACTAGGTCTACAGTGTCTATCATCTCACTCCTATAGTCCCTCTTGTACTTGATCCACTGCCAGCCTCTAGCCCCAGCCCTATAGACCGAGTCTCTATCCACCGACTTGGCTATTACCCCCTCGCATCCCAGCTCAACTGCTTCATTAAATAATCTCTCAATCTCCGTGGAGCTCGTAACCAATTCACCCCTGCTCAGCTTAACTGAATCCGATATCGTAATAACCTTCTCAAGTATACCACGTCTTTCTGGAAGGGTCAGGGTTGTAAGATCCTCACCGTCAAGGTATAGGATATCGAAGAAATAGAGCGTTATGGGATATTCCTCGATAGCCTTCTCAATCTCCTTCTTCCTCCTCCTATGCATTAGCTCTTGGAAGGGCAGCATCTCACCAGTATCGAGGGAGACAGGGACTGCCTCACACTCGAGTATAGCTTCCCCGGCCTTAACATGGTCGAGGACCCGTGAGACAACATCGGGATACTGGCTCGTAATGTTTTCCTGTCGGCGGGAGAATATCATCACATCCATCCCCTTCCTATGGATCTGCATTCTCTCCCCATCATATTTGAACTCCACGAAGGCTTTTCCACCTGTCTTCTCCAAAATCTCCTCGGGCGATGAGAGTCTCTCCGCCAGCATACATCTGACAGGGACACCTACCCTCATGCGGAGATTTGCTACACCCTCCACGCCCTCGCAGGCGGCGGTCTTGGCCACCAGTCCAATATCTGAACTGATGTTGTAGGCCCTCTCGAAGAGCTCCCTACTCGCTCCATAATGCTTTGCGAGAGCCTCTAGCAGTGTCATATCGGCGACGCCTAGACGCATTTTACCCGTAACTATTCTTAGGATGTGCTTGGCCTCTATAGGTGAGGCATGGGAGAGAAGTCTTGAGAGGATTGATAGTTTACTTTCCTGAGCTCCAGGACCGGTGGCGCGGGCTATGCTTTCGAGACTTTTGTATACTTCTTCAACGGTGAGTTCACCGGCTGTCAGGGTGGTCTGTACTTTCCTATTTAGGATAACTTCTGCGACGGATCCTATGTCACCCAGTTGTGAGTATAACTGTGATATGACGGCGTTCTTCGCTCCTGAGACCCGCTGTACAGCCTTTAGGGCCAGTTTCTCCGCCACACCCAGTTCCAGACCCACGTATGCTGGGTAGAGCTCTCCCAATGTCATGTAGGACACCTTGTCAACAGCATCTGGAGGGGTGTGGGAGAGGAGTTCCACCAGCAGGTCCACCATCTCAAGCCTTTTCGTAGTCCGCTCCAGCCGCTCATAGTATGATGCAAGGGTTGCGAAGAGCATATACTCTCCTATATCTACAGCATCCTTCAATAAAAGGTGTAGAATGGGTTTGTCCCGTCTCGGGTCAAATAGCTTTCTTCTTTTAAACATCCAAGTATTTTGGGTAAGATTTATTAAATGAACGGTTGATCAGCCACCGAAATAACCTTGGTCACTTCCGTGGATGTACAGTCGGAGACACCGCGTCATAAGATACCGGTGGACTGGGTGACGGTCTCCAACCTTAGGCTTCCAATGGTTGAGATACTGGGCAACGGGGTGGGACTAGCCTCGGTTCCGGTAATCCGTGCCTCTGTAGCCCTGCCCGCCAACCAGAGGGGTATACACGCGTCAAGGACATATGAGGCGATCTCATCTGTTATAAACAGTATGCATGGTAGCTTCAACGGGGTGAACCCTGCTTCACAGATGGCAAGAAACCTTCTCATACTTCACAGCTACGGGACGGCATCTAGGGTTGTCATAAGAGGTCAGGCCTTCTTCCTCGAGAAGACACCGGTCTCCAACGCCGACTCTTACCAGCTTTCCGACATAATTCTAAGATCTGACGCATCTAGGGTGGGCGGGGAGATCAGGGTTAGGGATTTCATTGGTGTGCGGGTGGCTGGTTTAACGGCCTGTCCATGCGCTAAAGAGGTGATTAGAGAGGTTTACGGTGACGGTGATAGGTCTTCTGGTCTACCCCTTGGAACTCATATGCAGAGAGCCCACGCATTGGTTGTTGTGGAGGGTTTTGATTATGCGAAGATATCTGCGCTTGTACGGCTGGTCAGGGACTGCTTCAGCAACGGGACTGTAGAGTATCTGAAGAGGCTTGACGAGGCTAAGTTGGTTGTTGACGCTATTGGAAATCCAAGGTTCGTGGAAGATGTGGCCCGTGAAATAGTCTATAAGATAGTAGCGCATTTCAGCGATATTCCAGACCAGAATATACTTACAGTGAATGTCAAAGCCTTGGAGAGTATACATGACCATGATCTGGAGGCTCGTATCAGGACAAGATTCGGTGAAGTCCGTAGGAGACTAGATTGGAGCTGAAGAGATGGCTTGAACTCTATAGTTCCATATGCATACGGCTCGGCCTTGACCCATCTAGGGATATGGAGTCGGCCCGGCTTTTGGCAGGTATGCTGGCTGGCAGGTGTCTGACTTCCAAGGCGATAGGAGAATCGTTCGCCTCGAGAAGGATCGTAGTCATATTCGGCGCGGGACCTTCGCTGGAATGTGACCTTGATCATGGGCTACCCATAATTGATGACGCCCGTATCCTGAAGGTGGCTGCAGATGGTGCCTGCGGCGCCCTCCTGGATCATGGTATGGTGGCGGATGTAGTTGTTACAGATCTCGACGGTAGGCAAGACCATCTTCTCGAGTCTTCGGAGAGAGGGTCCATAATGGTCGTGCATGCCCATGGTGACAACATGGATAGGATCCTGGATCTTGTCCCATCTCTGAAAGGTGCCGTGCTTGGCACTACCCAGACGTACCCTATAGAACCCTTGGAGAACTTCGGCGGCTTCACCGACGGCGACAGGGCTTTATGCATGTTCGAGGAGCTGGGTTTCCCCGTTATCATGTTGGCGGGCATGGACTTTGGTGATAAGATCGGGCCCTATTCCAAGCCCTATAACCTCTCTGGGGAGGCGCTCTCTAGGAAGCTGATAAAGCTGCAGATCGGCCTGGAAATATGCGTCGAGGTAGCCGGCCGTGGTAGGGCTAGGTTCTACGACCTAACCTCAGGCTCCGATGGGATACCTGGCTTCCAAAAGCTCTCATGGAGGGAGGTGGGTGAAATGGTTATGAGTGGGCATGGCGACAGCGGCTCATAAAAAGAGCAATATTATCCATTTTAAATTACCAGGCCTAGGTTGGGGAGATGTCGGAGACTTGAGCCGCTACGATCCGCTTGAGGTTGAAAAGCAGGTCGCCCAAAAGTGGAGGGACGCATCCATCATCAAGAAGGTCATGGATCATAGATCTGGAGGCCCTTTGTTCTCGTTCCTAGAGGGCCCGCCAACGGTAAATGGCTTCATGCATGTAGGGCATGCTAGGGGTAGGGTCTACAAGGATATCGTCCTGAGATACAAGTTGATGCGGGGCTTTAACGTCTGGAGGAGGGCTGGATGGGACTGTCAAGGCCTGCCCACCGAGTTGGAGGTGGAGAAGAGGCTAAACATAACGAGCAAGAAGGACTTGGAGAAGATCGGGCTGGAGAGGTTTGTTGAAGAGGCCAACCGGGTTATAGACTATTACATAAGCCACTGGCGATCGGCGAGTGAGAGGCTTGGGCTTTGGCTGGACTACGACAACGCCTACGAGACTAGGCGGAATGAGTATATGGAGCATGTCTGGGCACTTCTCAAACACGCCTATATGCATGGCGATCTGGTGGAAAGTCTTAGGGTAGTCCCCACATGCCCCCACTGCGAGACACCGCTTTCTCAGCATGAGCTGGCCCAGGGATATGAGGAGGTGAGAGACCCATCGATATATGTGAAGTTTCCCCTTCCCGACTCGGGAAAATACATAGTGATCTGGACAACAACCCCCTGGACTATTCCGGGCAACGAGGCGGTGGCTATCGACCCTGAAAGGAGATACATCGAAGTGGTTATTGGTGGGGAGAGGTGGATTATCGCTGAGGAGACACTCGACAGATTTGTCGCCGATGTGGGCTTCACACGCTACAGGGTTGGCAGCACTTATACTGGGCGGGAGCTCTTGGGAACGGTCTACTACCACCCACTAGCTGACGAAGTACCAGTCCATAGGGGTCATGTCCACCGGGTAATAGCAGGTAAGAACGTGTCCATGGATGAAGGTACTGGATGCGTTCATATTGCGCCAGCCCACGGCCCAGAGGACTTTACGCTGGGGCAGGAGAACGGCCTTCCAGTTTTCTGCCCAGTCATGCCCACCGGCTTCTTCACAGCTGATGGCGGCCGGTATGCTGGGCGATCAGTAGAGGAAGTATCTAAGCTGGTGGTGGAAGACCTAAAGTCCAAGGGCCTGCTGGTGAAAAGTGGCGAGATAGTTCACAATTATCCACTATGCTGGAGATGTGGTACAAAACTTATCTACCTAGCGAGCGTCCAGTGGTTTCTAAAAGTGGAGAGGATAAAAAAGGCGATGGTCGAAGGTAATAACGGAGTCCGTTGGTGGCCTGAGTGGGCTGGCAGGAACAGATTTGGAGAATGGCTGGAAAATGCTGAAGACTGGTGCATAAGCAGGACCAAGGTTTGGGGAACACCACTTCCGGTGTGGAAGTGCGAGTCATGTGGTGAGCGGCTGGTTATCGGTTCAAAGGCTGAACTGGATGAGGCTGAGGAGAAACCCAACTACCCCGACCTACATAGACCATGGATCGACAGATACATCTTTAGATGCCAGAGGTGCGGTGGCAGGATGGTCAGGCTTCCCTTCGTACTGGATACTTGGCTGGACTCGGGCGTAGCACACTTTGCCAGTGTAGATGCATTACGTCATCCAAACCTCTTCCAGAAGCTCTTCCCCTACGACTTCATCACAGAGGCCATAGATCAGACACGTGGCTGGTTCTACACACTCCTCTTCACCTCGACAATCCTGTTTGGGAAGCCACCGTACAAAACTGTCCTAAACCAAGGCCATGTCCTCGATGAGTTCGGCAAGAAGATGTCCAAGTCAAGGGGCAATGTGATCTGGGCCTACGAGGCCTTTGACAAATATGGCGCCGACCCACTCCGACTGTACCTGGTCTACAAGGCTGAGCCATGGAGCACCATAAACTTCGTCCCAGCCGAGGTTGCCCAGGTTAGGGAGCAGCTAAACATCCTCTGGAACATCTTCAGCTTTGCTACAACCTACTTCAGTGTGGACGGGTTTAAGCCTGAAGAACATCATCCAAGAGATTATGTGGATGTTCTCAGACCTGAGGATATGTGGATACTAACAAGAACCAATAGGGTTGTCCAAGAGGTGGCCCAGCATCTTGAGGAGATGGAGATAAACAATGCCTGCAGGAAGATCCTAAGCTTTATTGTCGAGGATCTGAGCCGTACCTATGTTAGGGCGATAAGGAGGAGGGCTTGGAGCGAGATTCTGTCTAGGGAGAAGCTGGCAGCATATTCATGCCTCCACTACGCTCTCAAGAAATCTCTGCATCTTCTGGCTCCTTTTGCACCCTACATTTCAGATGCGCTATATGATAGAGTGAGGCAGCCAGGCGATCCTGAGAGCATCCATCTAGCTGACTGGCCCATAGTTGACAATGAATTGATCTGGGATAAGGTAGAATCTTACATGGAGGTCGTGAAGGATGTTCTGACCGCCATACTAGCCGCCAGGCAGAGGGGTGGGCGGAAGCTTAGAACCCCTGTGTCCCGTATCATCATATCACCCAGGACCTCTGAGGCCAGAGATGCACTCCTGTTCTTCTCGTCATATCTTACCTCATCATCGAATTGCAGAAGCTTGGAGATACTGGATGTGGGCGCAACCCCACGAGAGCTAGTCCGTGAACTGGATCTCAATCTGAGGAGCTTGGGTCCTAGGCTTGGAGGCAGGCTTCAAATGTTGATGGATATGCTAGGAGAGAAGGGGAAGGATGAGATACTTGGGCGGATTTACGATGCGGGTAAAGCCGAGATAGCGCTAGCCGACGGCTCAAGAATCAATCTAACCCGTGAGGATATAGTGGTGAGGACTAGGATGCCCGACAGGTTCTCCATGTCTGAGAGCAGATACGGGATTGTATATGTTGACACAACCTTGGCTGAGGACTTGGAGGCAGTGGCTGCAGCAAACGAAGTTATTAGACGAGTCCAGGTAATGAGGAAGGAGGCCGATCTGAATATACTGGATAGAATTGAATGCATCCTTGTCTCAGATCCGGCTTTCACCCAGAAGCTTCTCCAGCAGATAGACTATATCGAGGAGGAGACCAGGGCTAGACTGGAGATTGCATCCCGTCCTCCCGCGAATGGTGAGGGATATCTTTGGAGGGAGTGGAGGATTAATGATGTTAGTATCCTGATAGGAATTAGGCGTTCCTAGAGAGTAACCCTTATAACCCCCTAGGAGACCACGATACGAGAACGGCGTAGCGAGGATGAAGACCTCAACTCTAGGATTGGCGTTGGGCATAGCTGGCGTCGGCGTAATACTTACACCTGTTGTCCTTTTCATGGTATCAGGCTATGGATCACCGGTGCAGAAATTTCTGGACTCACAATTTGTCCAGGGTCTACCTATGGGAATAGTTCTATCTGCTGGCGGTGCAGCTGTTTCGGCATTAGGCGTCCTACTGTTCATAAAAGGTATGAGGTCTGTTGGCGCTACCCCGCCCTTAACCATGGTCAGCAGGCCATCGAGACCCCTGCCACAGCAGCCCAGTCAGGCAACGGATGACCTCGAGATTGAGATCGAGAGACTTATCAAGGATGAGCTGGAGCCGAGGGTGGAGGTACGGACACCACAACCTCGCCACCAGTCCAAGACTGGGATGGGGAGTAGACCGTCGACCCAGCAGGTTATGGAGCAGCCCCAGCAGACTCACAGAGCCGTTCCAGCGGTTGAGGTGGTCTCCAGGGGCTTTGATATGGTCTGCAAGTCCTGTGGCGCTGTTAATCCACTGGGGCAGACGACTTGCGGCGAATGTGGGGGGCGTCTGTTCGAGCCTAATCCAAAGCTGCCTGCCTGCCCAGTCTGCGGCGCTCCATTGGAGGGTGAGCATCGGGTCGGTGAGAGGGTTGTATGCACCGTCTGCTTTTCGGAGCTGAAGCTTCAGAAGGCATAGGTGAGTGGGGTTGGAGGGTGTTAAGCCGATTCCCACAATCATGAAGAACATCAACAAGCCTGTCAAGGTTATCTTGAAGAATGACCTCTGCTACGAGGGTACCATGGTCGAGTGTGACAATTACATGAACCTAGTTATAGACCATGTGGTTGAATATCATGGTGACAGCAAGATGGCCGGCTACCAGCGGGTGTTGATACGGGGTAATAACGTTCTTTATCTTATTCTGGGGAAGAAGTAACCCTTATCATAGTGTTTTTTGTTGGTTGGAGTTAAATAGGAAGCATTGATGGTCCAAGCCTGAGAGTGTGACTATGGCTGACGGCTTTGTCACCGTTGAGCCCTTAGATAGGAAGGGTGTGGAGGATCAGGAGATTGAATTCGTAGAGAGGAAGGGGTTGGGGCATCCAGACTATATAATAGACTTCGCATGCGAGTCAGCATCCATACAGCTATCCCGTTACTATCTGGAGAAGTTCGGACATATCCTCCATCACAACGTTGACAAGGGACTCTTAGTAGGCGGCCGGGCGGTCAACAGATTCGGCTATGGTAAGCTGGAAGAGCCTATCACAATTATAGTGGCGGGTAGAGCTTCAACAAGGGTGAAAACACCAACGGGCGAGACGTTGATACCGGTAGATGATATTGTGAAGGATGCGGTAAAGTCGATGATCAGGAATAACTTTAGGTTCCTGGATCCTGATGAGCATATTAGGATTGAGACGAGGATCAGGGAGAGCAGTCCAGATCTTAAGGCGGTTGTTGAATCCAGTACAGCGGTTCCACTGGCCAATGATACATCCTTCGGCGTCGCCTTCTACCCATTTACGGTTTTGGAGAGGATAGTTTATGAAACTGAGAGGCGGCTTAACTCGCCAGAGTTTAAAAAACGTGTTAGGGAGAGTGGTGAGGATGTCAAGGTTATGGGTTTGAGGAAGGGTAGAGAGCTTACGATTACAGTGGCTGATGGTATTGTCAGCACCATCACTAGGGATAGGGATCACTATCATTCTGTGAAGGAGCAGATAAGGGAGGAGGTGGAGAAGCTGGTGGCTAGAATAGCTTCTAACTTCAGTGCTAGGGTCTATGTCAATACCGCCGACAAATATGGGGTCCACATAGACGATGAGGTGTTCTACTTGACCTGCACAGGAACGTCAGCCGAGCACGGAGACGATGGAAATACAGGGAGAGGGAATAGAGCTAACGGCTTGATCACACCGAATCGTCAGATGTCCCTGGAGGCTGCAGCGGGCAAAAACCCGATCTCACATGTGGGAAAAATCTACAACATTTTAGCCAGACTCATAGCTGAGAGAATCTACTATGAGACGAAGCAGGTGAAGGAGGTATATGTAAGGCTTCTGAGCCAGATAGGCAGGCCAATAGACCAGCCCCTCTCAGCCTCGGTCCAAGCCATTCCCGTTGGAAAATTTACCAGCAACTTGAAGAATGAGGTAGAGAGCATAGTGCTTGACGAAGTCTCCAGGGTCACTAGGATCACAAACATGGTCCTATCAGGCGAGGTAGTTGTATTTTAGGTGAGGAAAGGATCCAGCCCCCTAATCTTCTTTCTGAGAACCTCTGTGCACATCCTGGGTGTTAGGCATTTAAACTCAACTCCAGACTGGCTACATGCTGCTGCAGCCCTCCTAGATATTGATGGTGCAGCTATAATCGCCCTAGGCCCACCGCCAAGCTCCCGTCCCAATGACTCCACATATCTCTGAAGCTGTAGGATATCCTCCCTGGTTGCCTGTCTCTTCTTCAACTCGACAACCACAAGCCTGCCATTCTTATCTCTCCCGAAGATATCCAGCCTGCCAGTCCTGAAGACAGCTCTCTCATCAGCTAGAGGTTGGAACCCCTCCTCTATCAGATCCGGCGCCAGCATCACCGCCGTCTTCATTTCCGACTCGGTTGCATACATTTCAAATCTAGCATCATCAACTAGTGTAAAGGAATGTATCTGGGGGATGCCATTGAACCTTATCTCAAGCATCTCGGATCCTCTAGTTGCAATGACTGCAAGCCCCTCTCCTGTCTCCTGCACATCTATGTGGGAGTTGGGGGGTTGCCAGTTGACAGGCTCGTAACCCTCAGGTCTATGGACGAGTACGCTTCTGTCCCTCTTTATTATGATCATCCTCTCACCCAATCCTAGGACCGAGGACGCTCGGCCTTCATATCTAACGCTACAGCTGCCGACAAGGAGTATGACCTTCCTAGCATCGAGGGCGGCTCTCAGGTTTTGGGACATGGCCGGTCAGCTGGGTAGGTTTAGAATCCGGAGTATTTCCAGATGCAGCTCCGACCTTACTGGGAAGTATATGAAGGCCCAGATCATTTGTGCGGCAACTAGGGCGAATAGGACAGATCGGGAGAATGCTCCGTTTTCCAGCATGGTGGCAAGTCCTATGACCAGTGCAGGTAGTGCTGTGATAAAGTAGAATGGATAGACCCAGCGGCTGAAGAGATAGCCAATAATATAGTAGATGCCATAGTTTGATGCGAGCCAGCTTATGACGAACGCCTCTATGGTGACAGTTCTCCCCGCCCTCAATCCAGCTATCATCTGATAAAGCATCACAGGGACTACGACAAGAGTTGTCCACCAGTAGGGGCTGTATATGCCCCAGAAAGCTATCGGATGCCATGATCTAAAGCCGTCAGAGACTGTCTGTACGTTGAAGGGCATTGGCTGGAACTGTAGTATAGGCGAGATCCAGCTGAAGGGCAGGTCCACAACGGTTCCAGACCGGTCTACGCATCTAAAAGGTAGGTTATATTCGACGCAGCTATAACGGAGCTGGCTATGATAGGTCAGTATATAATCGAGGTGTGCGAAAGGGTTGGAGAAGGCCCCAAGAGAGAGATCGTAGGCGGCTAGGCCGGCCAGAACAATGGCCATAGTAGGTATTGAAGTCCTCTCAAAAATATGAAGGAGATTTTGAAGCGCCTCTCTCCAGCTATGTTTCTCACCGTATCCTGTGATTAGTGAGTAGAGGAGGAGTCCAAGGTATGTGAAGAGGGATGATGTTTTAGCAAGTATGGCGAGTGATAGAATCAATGCCGATGACGTGAAGCGGCTGCGGATGTATAGGAGGGCTGCCAACGCTGTGAAGAACAGGGCTGGGCCGTCGAGAACCGCTATAGAGCCGACGTTGAAGAGCATCATATCGGCGCCGAGCAGCAGGGATGCGACCCACACTACTAGATAACGTCTTGTGAGATGCCAGGCAAGCATGACCAAGAACCCTACAGCCATCGAGGAGAGAAGCATTGGGAAGAAACGCCATCCAAGTGGGTTGTCCCCGAACAGCTTTATACCCATCACTATCATCATTTTAGAGAGAGGTGGGTGTTCGTTGTTCACAGCCTCACCGGCCATCAGCTTCCTGGCGGCTGGGACATAATAGTACTCGTCAAATATGAATCCGCACTCGCTTTTAGGCTGATCTATGCATTGGTCTGGTGGCAGAGATGGCGAGGGGTAGTTTACTATCAAGAGTCTGAGCGTGAGGAGTACTATGGTGGTGAGAATAGCTATGGTCCTCGGGTCTTCAAGCATCTTCACAACATTCATCTTACTTCAGTTCCTTGCACATGTATGGTCCAGCGCGTGAATAGCCCAGTTTCCTATAATACTCCCTAACCCCCACACCGCTTATGACCACGATCCTTGATAGTCCATAGAGTTCTGCTGCGATCCTCTCAGCCTCCATGATTAATCTTCTTCCGAATCCTCTATGTTGGGCGGCGTATCCGCCAAGCCCGACGGGTGTCATTGGACCATATACGTGGAGTTCCCTGACCAGCCCGGCATCCTCCAGCTCAGGTCTTACAACCCTAGATGGAATCCTAAGCCGGACAAAGCCTATCAGTGCATCGGTCTCGGCGTCGTCCAGGGAGATAAACCACTCATCGCCGCCGCCAGCCCTATACTTGATCTGATTGAGCTCTTCTTTTCCGACGATGGTGGCTTTGCGGCCGATCTCCCTACATCTTATACACTGACACCCACCGTTTAGCCGTCTCTCCACCTCCTGCCTCAGGTTGGCAACACTATAGCCTGCTACTGCACATTCCAGCGGGATCTCCCTCTGAACCCTGTTGACCCTAACATATCTTGGCAGCCGTTTGAAGAATTGGGTGATGACTTCAATGAGGTCCTCATCGCTGTAAGGTGTGTATAATCCCCTACGCCACAGCTTTTCCAGCCCAGTGCCTGGGAGGACTAGGGTGGGATATATCTTGAGCATATCAGGTCTATAATCCTCCGATTCAAAGAGTGTGGTAAGCATTTCAAGATCCTTTCGAGGGTTTGTTCCAGGTAGATTGGGCATCATATGGTAGCATATCTTGAAGGCGAGATCTCTAAGGTCGCGTGTCGCCTCAACCACATCTGCCAAAGTATGACCCCGATTTACAAGTCTTAGAATATCATCATCAAGGGCTTGGACGCCCAGCTCTACTCGGGTAACGCCCATATCCACCAACCCGCTGGCTATCGGGAGCTTGGCCCAGTCAGGTTTGGTCTCCACGGTTATTCCAGAGATGTGGATGCTTGATCTCTCGGCCAATTCAAGGGCTGTTTCCAGGTCTGGCGAGACGACTCCGTTAAGTGCGTCAAGGCATCCTTTTATGAAAATCCTCTGGAAGGCCGGGGGAGTAGCTGTGAATGTTCCGCCTATTATTATCAACTCAACCTTGTCAACGACATGCCCCATCCTCCTAAGTCTCTCAAGTTTTCTCAGGGTCTGCTGGAAGGGATCGTATGAGACTTCTCCCGCCTCGATTACAACATGCTCCTTTCCTGTATAGCTCTGGGGGGTTCCAAATGGAAGTCCGCCAGGGCAGTAGATGCAGCGTCCATGGGGACATGAATAGATTGGCGCCACCACAGTTATGACCGAGACACCTGACACTGTTTTAACGGGTTTCTTCCTCAGCAGATCCCTCAACCATTGAGGATCATCCTGCGAAAGCACCTTGGATATCTCCAAATTGGATGGGACATGGCTCAGTCCAAGTCTCCTGACAGCGCTTATCTTGGCCCGCTGGAAGTCCTTGGAAGACTCCGGCCTCATCTCGACCAGGATCTCCACCAGATCCCGTAGTTTCACCTCATAATCAGAGGCCTGCAATCTACTTCCCACCTACCCCCTCTTCAGTCTCCCTATAATCTTTGATATCGTCCTTATAGCGGTGTAGGGTCTAGGACCCAGCGGGCCGCCGAAGACTATCTCGTTGTACCCCATCTCTAAGATGACGCTTATATCCTCCTCCAACCTCGCCGGAGTGCCCCAGATGCTGAAGTAATCAACCCATTCTCCTCCCGATATACTGTACAATCTCTCCCAGTCAAATGCCGTAAGGCATCTAGCTACTTCATCCCTCATATTAGCAGAGACTCCAAGACTATCTAGAATATCCTCTGATGAGCCCACCATGAGATATGCTGCAAATGGTACGGCAGTCTTCCTCGCCTTAGCCGGATCTTCGTGGATTGAGACTATCAGGTGGGCGCCGAGCGTGAAGCCATCTCTCCCACCCAGTCTGGCAGCCACTATCTTGGATGACTCTCTTAGACGCTGTAGGTTGGACCAGTTAACAAGCACACCATCAGCCACCTCAACTGCCACCTCCATCATCCGCCTGCCCTGTGCACCTACAAAAATAGGCGGGCTGACTGTTGCTGGAATCTCAAGACGCAGATTTGTCATGGTCTTGCCAGATAATAGGTCTCTGACGGTTTTCACACATTGGGCCACCCGCTCCAAAGGCCTATACCGCTTAATCCCAATCCTGCTGAGGGAGATGCTGTCGCCGGCTCCAACGGCCAGCCTCACCCTCCCCTCGGCCAGCTCATGGAGGGTGGCCACCATCTGAGCTATGGTGACTGGATGGTGGAGATAGGGGTTCACGACGGCGGGGCCCAGCATTATCCTCCGTGTTCTATGAGCTATCTCCGTGAGTGCTATGAAGACGTTTCGGTTGAAGAAGTGGTCGCTTACCCAAAGCCCATCGAAGCCCAATCTCTCACAAATGACCGACAATAGGGCTGTCTTCCACAGGGGATCCCTTGGAACCAATTCAACCGTGAAGGCAGGTCTATCTGACATCCCGCCTCAGAACCATCTTAGTTTTCTCCGGCTCTGATATTGTGCAAGCCCTCTTCAGTATTAGCCGGCCTTTAGGGCTATCCAGTCGACCATACTGGTATAGCTCTAGTAGCTCCCAACCCATTTTAAGCGGAATCCTGTGTGAGTTGAGGCTGGCTATGAGGATATCAAGTAGCCTCTCCGTCAGTACCCCATACCTGTGAGGCATGTCCAATAACCGTCTAGAGTAATAAATAAATCTCCGCACCATACCCGCTAAGCATGCCGGGATTCATCTCACCCAGGGCTAAGATCTTAGGCATAGTGGGTGAAAATAGTATAGTTCTTGGCCCGAGTGAGGTTTCGGAAGGCTCATTACTGGATGATAACACGACGGTCGGATATCCCACTAGAGGGAGACTTTTACCAGCTCTCAACAGCTCCAAAACGGCAATAGAAGCATTGGAGAGTGTGAGTCTCGGTTCATATATCGGGCCCCGGTGTATAGTGAGGAGGGGCTGCATAATCTACGATGAGGCCATGTTGGAGACCTCCGTGGAACTTGGACATGGTGTGCTGATCAGGTCGGGGAGTGTGGTGAGGGCAGGATCTCGGATAGGAAGCTACAGCCAGTTGGATGGAATGGTCCTCATAGGAAGAGATGTCAACATCCAGTCCAATGTCTACCTTCCACATCTGACAAAAGTGCTGGATGGCGCGTTCATAGGCCCCGGTGTGACGATGACCAACGACCTATATCCTGTCGCCTCAACCTTGAAGGGTCCTACGATCGGCGCTAAGGCCATAATCGGCTCAAGGGCTGTGATACTTCCAGGTGTGAATATTGGTGAGGGAGCTGTGGTGGGTGCCGGCGCTGTTGTGACAAAGGATGTGAAACCCTATACCGTGGTCATGGGTGTTCCAGCGCGCGAGGTCTATAAAAGGGAGGAATATGAGCGGCGGAAACAGGCTTTTGAACTTAGGGAGACTTAACGCTTAAAAACCAGCGATTGGTTGGATTATACGGTGAGGCTGAGGAAGAGCTAATGGCTGACATATGCTCAACATGCGGTTTACCTAAATCCATCTGTGTGTGTAGCACGATAAGCAGGGAGCAACAGAGGGTTAAGATAAAGCTGGAGCATAGAAAATGGAACAAGCCCACGACAGTCATAGAGGGATTGGATGGGACTAAGAAAGATCTTCAGGAGATAGCATCGAAGCTCAAGGCATCCCTAGCTTGCGGAGGCGTGGTGAAGGACGGCAGCATTCTTCTCCAGGGCGACCACAGGGAGAAGGTTCGGGAAGCCCTTCTAGCACTTGGATTGGCTGAGGAGAGGATAGAGGTCATCTAGCCGTTCTGGGTTGCAGGTGGCGTGACACCCTCCAAAATGTCCTTCAAACCCTTGAACCGGTTTCTAACCGTGACCTCCGTCACACCAGCAGCCCTGGCAATATCCTTCTGCGTTAGATTCTGGGTTGTCTCCTGGCAGGCCATGTAGAGTGCTGCTGCGGCGATTCCGACAGGGTCCTTACCAACGGTAGCACCCCTAGCCACCGCCTCACCCAAGATCCTCAAAGCCTCCTGAACTGTCCTCTGATCAAGGCCAACTTTCGATGCAATCTTGTTAAGGTAGATGGATGGATCGGCTACGGGAACTTTCAGACCGAGATGCTTGAGCAGTAGTCTATAGCCCTGGGCTATAGTCTTACGCTTGACAGCCAAGTAGGCTCTCTCAAATTCCCTCAAATCCCTTGGGGTGCCCATCTGCCTACACGCTGCATAGGTGGCCGCCGCCATAATGGACTTTATCGACCTGCCGCGTACGAGTCCGGCTTTGAGCGCCTTCCTATAGATAAGCATGGCCCTTTCAGCAACCGCTGGTGACAAGTGTAGCTTGTCCACGTAGATCTGGAGTATGTTGACCGCCTGTTGTAGATTTCTAGTCTCCGAAGAGTTGACCTGCGATGTGGCGTCAAGTTTCTTAAGTCTCAGCATCTTCTCCCGTGTCTCCTTGGGTAGTTTCTTGCCAGAAGCGTCCTCGCTGATCTTATCAATCACGGTTGAGAGGCCGTGATCTCTATACATTATTGAGAGAGGTGCACCCGCCCTACTCCTGCTTTCCTCCTCCTCATCTATGTTACGCCACTCGGGGCCCATGTCCACATCTTTCTCCTGTATTACATAACCGCAAACAGTGCATGTGACTTCTCCAGTCCTTGGATCAGTCACTAACATCTCATTTCCGCACTCCGGACAGAAGACCGTTTCACGCCAACTCTTTCTAACCATCCCTCATTCTCCGAAAGCCATATAGGCTAGACCCCTTCTTTGGGGCATAACCTATAAGGTTTTCGTTAAGAGTGTCTTTCAGGCATTATTTAAGTTTTCCCATAACGAGCGGGTAAAGCATCTCCGATAAAATAAAATACGATGATGGGAACGTGCGCATGGTTTGAACCGTAGGATATTGGTTTACAATACTCTGGTGCGGGACTATGAGGAGCTTAGGACGATCACCCCAGGTCTCGTCAAGATGTACGTCTGCGGCCCTACAGTATATGATTCAGCCCATCTCGGCCACGCCAGAACATATATTGCATTTGACATCATCGTGAGATTCCTTGAATTCGTAGGATATAGTGTTGTTTATGCTAGAAATATTACTGATGTAGGACATTTGAGGGATGAATCCGGC